>Ga0233424_10000415_pt1 | contig 55427 bp, 42 predicted proteins | sample Watercolumn_Towu_FD_181011 | JGI IMG/M metagenome (GOLD analysis project Ga0233424, IMG submission 181011) | Freshwater microbial communities from Lake Towuti, South Sulawesi, Indonesia - Watercolumn_Towuti2014_125_MG | ecosystem: Environmental > Aquatic > Freshwater > Lake | place: Indonesia...
TGCGCGATCGAGCCAGCGTGTCGGTGTTCGACCGCGGGTTTCTTTATGGGGACGGGCTCTTCGAGACGATGCGCGTGCACCAAGGCCGGTTGTTCGTGCCCGCCCTTCATCTGCGCCGTCTCAAGGCCGGCGCGGAGTTCCTGCGCATCGAAATTCCCCTCACGCTTCGCGAACTGGACCGCTTCGCACGGGAACTCGTCCGGCGAAACAGGGCGCGCGACGCGGTGCTGCGCGTGAACCTCTCGCGCGGCATCGGGCTGCGCGGCTACGGGCCATCCGGCAATGAGACGCCCACTGTGGTGATGTCGCTGCATGTCGCCGCGAGGCCGGAAGAAGAGCCGACCGTGCGGCGACTGGCCACGTCGAGCCATCGTGTGAACGCGGGCGACCCGCTGCTGCGGCACAAGACGTCAAACAAGCTCGCGCATGTGCTCGCGTGCGCCGAAGCCGCGGACGCCGGGGCTGACGAAGCGTTGCTCCTCAACACGGACGGTCACGTCGCCGAGGCGGCGAGCGCCAACGTGTTCTGGATTCGGGGGCGCGAAGTCCGCACGCCCGCGTTGGATTGCGGCGCGCTGCCGGGCATCACGCGCGGGCTCGTGATGGAATGGAGCGCCGCGCTCGGGCTTCGCGTTCGCGAGTGCCATGCGAAGCCGCGCGAACTGGTTGCAGCGGACGCCGTGTTCATCACGTTGAGCTCGATGGGCGTCGTCGAGGCAGTGTCGCTCGATGGACGGCGGTTGAAGCGGTCGCCGATTGTTGCGCGGCTTCGCGAGGCGTGGCGCGACGCGCTGCGCCGTGTGTGAACCGCGCTGTGCCGGCGCGGTGGCCGGTGCGCCGTCAGTTCGTCGAGGCGGGTTTGCCGGGGAGGAGCATCTCGATGGCCTTGTCGAGCTGCAGGTCGCGGTCGTTGAGCCAGTCGTCGGGCGTGAGCCAGAGCTGGACGTCGGGTTGCTCGCCGCGGTTCTCCATGCACGTGCCGTCCATGCGGAAGACGCCGCTGAGCGGCATCCGCGCGCGAGTGCCATCCACGAGGCGCAGTTCCGTGGTCCAGATGACGTAGCCCGGCGTGGGCATGCCGACGAGGCGGCCGAGCCCGCGCTGCCGAACGGAGTAGGGGAACATCTCGCCGTTGGAATAGCTGTGCTCGTTCATGAGCACGATGACGGGCCGGTCCCATGCGCGCGGAGGCTGCGGCTCGGGGTTGTCGTCGCGCGGGCGGAACCAGCCGTATTGCCGGCGCTCGATCATGTCAATGAGGTTGTCGGAGATGTTGCCGCCGCGGTTGAAGCGCACATCAATGATCATCGCCTGCTTGCCGGCGATGTATTCGTAGGCCTCGCGCTCGAACTGCGCCTGATTCTGGAAGCCCATTGCCGAGAGGTGCAGGTAGCCGATGCGGCCGCCGCTCTTTTCCTCGGTGAGCTTGCGCAGGCGCTCGGTGCGGTTCTTGTAGGTGAGGTCTTCGAACTCCTGCGAACCCATCGGCCGGTAGCGGACCTTGCGCGCGCCGGTCTTCGTGGCGTTGGTGTTGACGAGAAACTCAAACTCGCGGTCCTGCTTGTCGTTGAGCGCCTGGTAAAGTTTCTCGTCGAGCGAAACGTCCGCGCCATTGATGGCCAGCACGAATTCGCCGGGCTTGATCTGCGTTTCCTTGAACGACCCCGGCGCGCCGCGCGGGACGGACGCGACCTTGATGCCCGGACCCTTGTAACCGTAGTCAAACGTGAACCCGAAGTGCGGCGTCGTGGGGTCGGGAGGGACGTTGTTGGTCGCGGGCTGCACTTCGGAGTGCGACGCCTCGAGTTCGCCGACCATCATCGCAAGCACGCTGGCGAATTCATCATGCGTCTCGACCGCCGGGAGCATCGGCTCGTAGCGCGCGCGGATGGACGCCCAGTCGCGCCCGTGGAAGTTCGGGTCGTAGAAGTTGTGCTGGTAGGCCCGCCAGAACTCGGCGAATGCGGCCTTGCGCTGCGCGGCGATGTCGTAGGTGAACTCCGCGGTGAACGTGACCTTCGTGCCGGTCATTCCCGCGCCGGCCATGCCGTGATACATGTCGCCGCCCTGCTGCCACCACGCGCGCCGGCCGTCGTGCCCGAGGCGGAAGCCGACCTTTCCGCCGCCAGTGGTCACGCGCTTGGTTTCCTTGCCGTCGTAACTGATGGACCAGATGTCACTCTCGGAAAGGAAATACACCGTGCCGTCGGGCGCGGGATAAATGTCCGCCTGCGGCGTCTGGGTCGTGAGCTTGCGGATGCGGCGGTGGATGTCGTTGAAGTCAATCTCCACCTTTGCGCCTTCCTTGAGCCGCTCGTATTTCACGTCGGTGTCGCCGCTGCGGAACGTCTCCGGCACGAGCGCCATCGCGTAGAGGCCGCTGCCCTCGCGGTCGCTCTGAAAGTAAAGCGTGCGGCCGTCGTGCCCCCACGCGGGCAGCGAGTGGAAGGCGTTGAGCCGCGTGACGTTCACCGGCTCGCCGCCGTCGGCGGGCGCGATGAAGACGTTCCACGCGCGGCTGGCGCTGCGCTTCATGAACGCGATCCACCGCATGTCCGGCGACCACGAGAAGCCGCCCGCGAGGTCGCGCCAGTGCGAGCCGGGCACGCTGACGACGCGGCGGATTTCGCCGTTGTTGAGCGTGATGGTGTAAATGCCGGCGGCCGGGCCGCCCACCCAGAAGCCGAGCTGCTTGCCATCGGGCGTGAGGTGGATGTGGTTCACCGCCTCGGGATGCGGCCAAAGGGACTTCACCGCGAGCGATTCGACGTCCAGTTCATAAACACGGCTGTTCCCGTCGCGGTCGGATGTGAAGTAGAGCTTGCGACTGTCGCGCGACCAGGAGAAATCCGAGTCGTCCCCGGCCCAGTCCGTGAGGCGGCGCGCGAACTCGGCGTTGCGCGCGGCCGTGCCCTTGGGCTTTTCGGTCGGGATGGACCAGATTTCGCCGCGCAAGCCGAAGGCGAACAGTTTGCCGTCGGGCGACAACTCGGCCTCGGTCACACCGCCAGTCAGCCGCTCGCGCCGACGCGCGGTCTGCTTCTCATCGGCGGCGGCTTGCAGGGCAATCTTCGAGGCGCGGCCCTTGCCGCCCTTGAGCAGCCACAAGTCCGTCCCGTATTCGAACGCGATGTCGCCGGACTTCGCCGCGACCGCTGGCGCGCGCACCCCGCCGCCGGTGAACGCCGTCAGCGGCGAACCCTTCCCCTGCAAGTCGAACGTCCAGAGGTTCGGCGTCCGCTGCGGACTGTCGGTCACGCGCGGGATCGGTTCGTCAAGCCGGCTCGAACTCGGCGTCGGGTCGCCGACCGTGACGGTGACGACGTGTTTCCCGTCCGGCAGGAAGCGGGTCCACAAATGCTGGCGGTCGTCCTGCGTGAGCGCGCGCCGCGAGCCGTCGGCGGTGTTGAGCAGCCAGATTTGCTGGGCCGCCGCGCCGGTGTAACGCGGGCGCCACCACGGAAACCCGTAGCGCCCATACACGACCGTCTTGCCGTCGGGCGAGAAGTTCGGCGTGTAGAGCGGCGCGTAATCCTCGCACAACCGGTCGCACGCGAGCGTCGTCACATCGAGCGCGTAGAGGCCGAAGTTCGGCGACTCGCGCTTGCTGGCAAAGAGAATCTGCCTGCCGTCCGGGCTCCAGCCCATCGGCCATTCGGTTCCGGCGTGCCACGTGAGCTGGCGCGAAGGGCCGCCGTCGGCGGGCACCACGAACATATCCCAGCCGCCGTTGCGCCGGCTCGCGAAGGCCACCCACCTGCCATCGGGCGAGAACTGCGGATGCGCATCCATGTCCACGTGCGACGTGAGGGGCACCGCCCTGCCCCCATCGCTCGACGCGGCCCAGATGTCGCCACGATACACGAACGCGAGGCGCTTGCCGTCGGGACTCAGCGCGGGCAGGCGCGCGCCAAGGATGGGCTCCGAAGTCGGCGCGGGCAGTTGCGCGTGCAGGGAGGCCGCCGCGAACGCCAACAACAGGCAGCCGGGCCGTGAAAGGGAGATGTTCATGAGTCGAGCAAGGCGGACGTTGTAGGCCGTGCGGAGCAAAAAAGGAAGGAGTCATTTCGCGAAACTCGCGCCAGGGGCGCATCTCACTTTCTTGCAAGCGACTCAGGCGTCGGAAACGGACAGAACGAAGGAGGCGGAAAAAACCGGGGGTCCGAGCCCATGTCAGGACTCATGAGGTTGGCAAACGCATGGGGGCAAACGAATGCGCGGCCAACGGAGTGGATGCGCCTTCCTCCGTTCACCTGCCGTCCGTGCTGCGCCGTGTGCCCGTCCTTCTTTTGCCCGCTTCCTTCTGTCAGTTCGTCCGTCCTTCCCCCTGTGCTGCAAGAAACTGAGATGCGCCCTCGCGCCAGCTTCGAAGCCGACTTCGCAACCGCCGCCTTGCCACCCGCCGCGCCCGATGAGACAACCGCCGCCACCATGACCGACAACTCCCTCTCCGGCAAAGTGGCCGTCATCACCGGCGGCAGCCGAGGCCTCGGCAAGGCCATCGCCAGGTCGCTCGGCGGCGCGGGCGCGCAACTGGCGCTCGTCTCCCGCACCGCCACGGAACTCGACGCCACGGCCGCGGAACTTCGCGCCGCGGGCATCACCGCCCAGGCGTTCGCGGCGGACGTGACCGACGAAGCCGCCGTGGCAAAGGTGCAGCAGGACGTGCTCGCGCGCTTCGGCAAGGCGCACATCCTCGTCAACAACGCCGGCATCAACATCCGCAAGCCGGTGCAGGACTTCACGCTCGCCGAGTTCCGCGCGGTGATGGACACCACGCTCATCTCGACCTTCCTCATGTGCCGCGCGTTCGTGCCGCAAATGAAGCCGCTCGGCTACGGGCGCATCATCGGCCTGTCCTCGACGATGGGCCACGTGTCCATCGCGCACCGCACGCCTTACAGCGCGGCCAAGGCGGGCATCATGGGCTTCACGCGCGCGCTCGCGCTCGAACTCGCGCCGGACGGCATCACCGTGAACACCATCAGCCCGGGGCCGTTCGCCACGGAGATGAACATGACCATCCTGAACAACCCCGAGCTGGCGCAGACCTTCACGTCGCGCATTCCCCTCGGGCGATGGGGCAAGGTGGAGGAAGTCGGAGCGCTCGCGAAATTCATCTGCTCCGATGGCGCGGCGTTCATGACGGGAACCGACTTCCTGATTGACGGCGGCTGGTGCGCGCAATAGCGCGGCGCTCAAACCGTCAGCACGCGCTCGCGCGCGACAACCTGCCAGCGCGCCTCGGCGCGGTTCGCGCGGACCACCACCGCCTGCGAGTGCAACGCAACCGTCGGGCAGATGTGCCACGGCTCACCGTAAAACACCGCGCCCACCGGGAATTCACCCGCCCGCGGCGTCTCGACCACGAGATGTTCCTCGCTGTGCATCACGGCCTTCGCGTCGGGCAATCCGAGCAGCCGCACGCGCGGGTGCGGGTTCTCCGCGGCGATGGCCTTGTGGCCGAGGTCGAGGCAGAGGCGGTTCGCGCCGGGCTTGCTCACGACGCGCGTGAGCACGAGCGCGGCGACGAGGAAGTCCATGTCCGGCAGCTTCATCCCGTAGCCCGCGTCCCAGAACACACACGTGCCCGGGCCGCACTCGACGTCCTCGCGCTTCGCGTGGATCGGAAACGTCGGCGTGCCGCCCGCCACCACGCGGGGCACCGGCATGCGCGCGCATTCGAGCTGCGCCTTCAATCCCTCGACGCCCTCGAACGCCGCGTCGCACTTCGCCGTGCGCTCCGCCAGGTCGGCGACGCTCAAGTGCCCGTCGTAGGCGTGCAATCCGCCCGCACGCAGGCCGGGCAGCTTGTTGATGAGTTGATACAGCTCGAACGCGCGCGCGCCGGGCTCCACGCCCGTGCGGTGCATGCCCGTGTCGAGGTCGAGCAACACTTCAATCGAAAGGCTTGCCGCCTCGAAGGACTTCGACAGCGAGCGCGCCGCGGCCTCGTCGTCCACGAGCGCGGAGAAGCGCGTCCGCGGATGCTGTTTGATGAGCTGGATGAGCCGGCGGACGTTTGGCCCGAGCGGCTGGTAGGCGAGGAGCACGTCGGGCACGCCGCACTTGGCGACCATCTCCGCCTCCGCGATGGTCGCGCACTTGAACTGGGTGATGCCGGCGTCGGTTTGCAGCTTGATGACCTCCGGGAGCTTGTGGGTCTTCATGTGCGGCCGCAATCGCCGCGGATGCCCCGCGATGGCAACCATGCGGCGGACGTTCTCCTCCACGCGGTCGGGATACACGAGCAGCGCGGGCGACGGGACGTCGTCCACGTTGATGATGCGATGCCAGTCTTTGGTCATGGGTGGCGTGTTGCCCAAACTCCGGGCATCGCGCATCCGTTCATCGCTCGATCTCGAACACGCCCTCGATCTCCACCGCCACGTTGCCGGGTAGCGAACTCATCCCCACCGCGCTGCGCGCGCCCAGACCGCGCTCCTTGCCAAACACGTCAATCAGCAGTTCGCTGAAGCCGTTGATGACCTGCGGCTGCTCCTTGAAGCCCGCGGGGCAGTTCACCATGCCGAGCACTTTCACCACGCGCTTCACGCGGTCGAGCGAGCCGAGCTCGTTCTTCAACGTCGCGAGCACCGAAAGTCCAACTTGCCGCGCCGCGTCCTTGCCTTGCGCGACCGTGAGTTCCTCGCCCACACGGCCGGTGATGGACTTGCCATCCGCTGCGCGCGACGTGTGGCCGGACACAAACGCGAAGTTGCCGACGATGACGATGGGGGTGAGCGTGGCCGAGGGCTTGTTGGCCTCGGGCAACTTGATGCCGAGTTCAACAAGTCGCGCCTCGGCGGAAGGCGCAGCGGGTGTTGCGGCTTTGGGTTGCTCGCGTGTCGAAGGGCTCGACGAGGTGCGCGACTCGCGCGTGACATCCACCGAGATGCAACCTCCCGCCAGCAAGCATGTCGCCGCGACGAACAATCGCGTCCCCCCCGTCCTCTTTGTCCCATTCGGGGACAAGGACGAGGGCAAGGACGAGGACGAGGCGTGCATGGCTCAACCGTTCAATTCGAAAATGCACTCCACTTCCACGGAGATGTTCCCCGGCAGCGGCCCCATGCCGACGGCGCTGCGCGCGCCCACGCCGGCGTCCTCGCCGAACACGTCGCGCATGAGTTCGCTGAAGCCGTTGATGACCTTTGGATGGTCGTAGAAGTCCGCCGCGGTGTTCACCATGCCGAGCGTCTTCACGAGGCGCTTCACGCGGTCGAGCGAGCCCAGTTCATTGCGCACCGTGGCAAGGATGGCCAGCCCGCATTGGCGCGCGGCGGCCTGTCCGCCCGCGAGGTCCACGTCCTTGCCGACGACGCCGGTCATCATGGTCTTGTCAGGCTTGAGCGGGCCGTGGCCGGAGACGTAGCAGGTGTTGCCTACGACGACAACGGGCTTGTAAACCGCCACGGGTTTGGGCGCGGGCGGGAGCTGGAGATTGAGTTCTTTCAGTCGGGATTCGGCGCTCATGTTCACGAATTGTTGGTGCGGTTCCGATTGAGAATCGGGTCCGCTCACGGGCCGGGCAAGCCTATTCAACTCGCGTCAAATGGGACGGGCGCATCTCACTTTCTTGCAAGCGACTCAGGCGTCGGAAACTGACAGAACGAAGGAGGCGGAAAAAACCGGGGGTCCGAGCCCATGTCAGGACTCATGAGGTTGGCAAACGCATGGGGACAAACGAATGCGCGGCCAAAGGAGTGGATGCGCCTTCCTCCGTTCACCTGCCGTCCGTGCTGCGCCGTGTGCCCGTCCTTCTTTTTGCCCGCTTCGTTCTGTCAGTTCGTCCGTCCTTCCCTCTGTGCTGCAAGAAACTGAGATGCGCCCAAATGGGACTTGCCAAGCGTCTGACACGCCAGCATAACAGCCGCCGCACTTTGAACCGCAACCGTTATGGCCGACATCGCCAACAAGTATCCGGAGAACAAGGACGGCAAGTATTTCGTGGACAACCAGTGCATTGACTGCGACCTGTGCCGCGAAACTGCGCCCAACAATTTCACGCGCAACGACGACGGCGGCTACTCCTACGTCTTCAAACAACCCGAAAACGACGACGAGGAAAGGCAGTGCAAGGAAGCCAAGGAAGGCTGCCCCGTCGAGGCCATCGGCGACGCCGGCGCGTAGCTGATTTCGTTTCCACGACGCGCCCGCCGCGAACACGGCGGGCGTTTTTGTTGCCCGGGCTTGCGTGCCGTCGCGGCATTGATGAAGTTAGCCTCCGCTCCGTCCAACCCGCACGCCGCATGAGACCCGCCTTCCTGCTGCTCGCGCTCACCGCGGGCGTCCAAGCCGCGTCCACCGGGGGCCGCGTGGACTACGCCGCGCAGGTCAAACCCGTGCTCGCCTCGCGCTGCTACGCCTGCCACGGCGCGCTCAAGCAGCAGCACGGGCTGCGCCTCGACACGGCCAGCTTCATGCGCAAGGGCGGAAAGCACGGCCCGGTCATCGTCGCCGACAAGCCCGACAAGAGCCGGCTCATCGAGCGCATCACCGCCCCGCACGAGTCCGACCGCATGCCGCCCGAGGGCGAACCTCTCAAGCCCGAACAAATCGCCGCCATCACCGCGTGGATCAAGCAAGGCGCGCCGGCACCGTCGAACGAGCAGCCCGAATTCGACCCGCGCGACCACTGGGCCTTCAAGCCGCCGGTGAAGTCCATGCTTCCGAAAATTGGCAATCGGCAATCGGCAATTGGAAATCCCGTTGATTCGTTCCTCGAAGCCACGCGCCGCAAGCAGCCCCTCGTCGCCGCGCCGCCCGCGGACAAGTCCATCTGGCTTCGCCGCGTCACGCTCGACCTCATCGGATTGCCGCCGACGCTCGCCGAGTTGCGCGAGTTCGAGGCGGACACTTCGCCGCAGGCCCGCGAGAAGGTCGTCGAGCGCCTGCTCGCCAGCCCGCACTACGGCGAGCGCTGGGGACGCCACTTCCTCGACATCTGGCGCTACAGCGATTGGTGGGGACTGGGCGCGCAGCTTCGCTACAGCCAGAAGCACATCTGGCACTGGCGCGACTGGCTAGTCGAGTCGCTCAACGCCGACAAGGGCTACGACCGCATGATCGTCGAGCAACTCGCCGCCGACGAACTCGCGCCCGAGGACCTCGACGCGCTCCGCGCCACGGGTTTCCTGGCGCGCAGCTACTATCTCTTCAACCGCACCACCTGGCTCGACGACGTGGTCGAGCACACGAGCCGCGGCTTGCTCGGTCTCACGATGAACTGCGTGAAGTGCCACGACCACAAATACGACCCGCTCACCGTCACCGACTACTACTCGATGCGCGCCATCTTCGAGCCGTATCACACGCGCCTCGACGAGCTGCCCGGCGAAGCGGACCTCGAAACGGACGGCCTGCCGCGCATCTTCGACATCCATCTCGACCTGCCGACGTTCATCCACATGAAGGGCGACGAGAAGCGGCCGGACACCAACACGCTCATCCGGCCCGCCGTGCCCGCCGTGCTCGCCTTCGCGAGATTCGAGCCGCAGCCGGTCGCGCTGCCACGAACGGCGCATCAGCCTGCGCTGCGGTCTTTCGTGCTGGACAACCACCTGCGCGCCGCGGAGAAGCAGATCTCGGATGCGAACGCCGCGCTGGAGAAGGCGAGGCCCACAAACTCACCACCGGCTGGCGACGCGGCTGTGAGGGTTGCAGAACTCGCGCTTGCCGCAGCGCGGTTGCGTCCCGCGATGGTGCAGTCCGTTTGGAACGCGGATGCGGCGCGAAGCAAACCTCAAGCGGACTCCGATTTCGCGCCCCTCGTGAAGTCCGCCGCCGCCGCCGAGGCGAAGTTCAAACTCGCGCAGGCCGAGGCGGACCTGGCGAAAGTCGAAGCCGAAAGGGCAACCGCCGCCGCCGCAAAGAAGAAGGAGGACCCGGCGCTGAAGTTGAAAGCGGCGAAGGACGCGCTCGAGAAGGCGCAGAAGACCGCCGCCGCGCCCGGGACCAACTACACCTCCATCCGCGCGACGCTGAAAGCGCAGGAAGGACCGGATGAAACGGAAGCGCACCGCGCGCTGCCGTATCCAGCCACGAGCACCGGACGGCGGCTCGCATTCGCCCGCTGGATTGCGGACAGGCAGAATCCGCTGACTGCCCGGGTGCTCGTGAACCACGTCTGGACACGCCACTTCGGCCAGCCGCTCGTGGCAAATCTCACCGATTTCGGCCGCCGCTCGCCCGCGCCGCAGCACCAGGAGTTGCTCGACTGGCTCGCGGTGGACTTCATGGAGCACGGCTGGAGCCTCAAGCACCTGCACCGCGCGATGGTGTTGTCGGAGGCGTATCGGATGAGTTCGGACTTGGGAGGGCGGAGTTCCACCTCCGCCCGGAATCCAGCCCCGACTCGGAGTCGGGGCGCGGGTGGAACCGCGCCCTCCCGTTCCGACCCGGAGAACAAACTCTACTGGCGCATGAACGCGTCGCGGATGGACTCGCACGCGCTGCGCGACAGCTTGCTGCACCTCGCGGGCTTGCTGGACCCGAAGCTCGGCGGGCCGACGATTGACCCGAAGAAGGAGGACACCGCGTTCCGGCGCAGCCTTTACTTCACGCAATCGCCGGAGGATTTGAACAAGTTCCTCGAGATGTTCGACAACGCGAGCACGAAGGAATGTTACCGCCGCGCCGAGAGCATCCTGCCACAGCAGGCGCTGGCACTGGCGAACAGCAAGCTCGCCGCCACCGCCGCCGCGAAGCTGGCCGAACGAGTCGCGAAGGACTGCGCCAGCGCGGACGACGGCGAGTTCGTCCGGGCGGCATTTGAAACCATCCTCGCCTTCAAGCCGGCGACGGCCGAGGTGGAAGCCTCTCTCGACAGCATCGCGAAGCTCCGGGCCGCGCTCACGCAGCGCAAACACTCGCAGCCCGAGGCGAAGGCGCGCGCGGACTTCATCCTCGCGCTGCTCAATCACAACGACTTTATCACCGTGCGATAGCGCGGCGTGCTGTCATGGTTGCTGGAGTTGGATGCGATACTTGAATCGTTGCCGCGTCGTGTTGGTGTCGGTTATGGAGACGGAACCGCCGGTGCCGGCGCCGTTGGTCACCATCCCCAGTCCGCCCGGCTGCGTGAAGCCGTCCAGCACCACGGGCGACGTGATGACCGGCAGCGCCCCGGCCCTCGTCGACCCCGGGGCGATCACGGGCACGCCGCCACCGGGAATGTTGAACGCGACGACATCCACGTTCGCGTTCGTGTTCGCGTCCAGCAACGCCTGCCTCAACGAACCCGCGCCGCTGTCGTTCGTGTTGGTGACGAAGAGCGTCGGCTCCTGCGCGCCCGTGACGACGGCGGCCGGGTTGTCCGCCGGCTGCAAGTCCGCCTCGGCCGCGGCGACCGTGGCGGCGTTCGTGTGCGGTCCCACGCCCGTGGGTTGCGCGACGATCCTCACCGTGGCGGACGCACCGGACGCGAGCGAACCGAGCGCGGCAATCACGCCGCCTCCCGAGGGAGCGACATTGCCCTGGCTCGCCGTGGCCGAGAGGAAGTTCACTCCGGACGGCAGCCAGTTGGTCACGACCACGCCGCTTGCTGGAAGGTCGGCGGCGTTGCGCACCCGCAACTCGTAGTGCACGCGCCCGCCGACCGTCGCCGGGTCCGGGCCGGCGGCGAATGTCGGATGCAGGAACATCGCGCCAAGCCCGAGCTTGACCCATGCGGCCAGCACGAATCCCGGCAGCAGCAGCGCCGCGCACGCGAGCCCGAGCGCGATTCTCCAACCATCCCGCCGCAAGGCAAGGGCGCCGGACAGCGCGAGTCTTGGCGGTGCCAGCAACGGCAGCATCGTGCAGCACAAGGCGACGAGTCCGCCGCCTATCGGCAACCCGCGATTGGCCAGCGCCGCGGCGGTGATGACCACGCCCAACGCGGCCACGGGCCACGCGACACGATCCGGCGAGGACTTGGGAGGGCGGAGTTCCACCTCCGCCGAGAATCCAGCCGTCTTCAAAGTCGGCGCGGGTGGAACCGCGCCCTCCTCAGAATCGGGGCCAGCCATTTCACGCGGACGGATTGGAACATCGCCATCATCCCATGGCCTCCGTTCCTTGGAGGCGTGCGGGGACGCCGGGCTCGCGTTCGCGCGGGCGTCCGCGGCAGTGGCACGGGCGTCTGCGGCGCGAACGCGGGTGAAACGCCACGCGAGCATCGCGCCGCCCACGAGCGCGAAGAGCAGGCAGACCCACTGGTTCACCGCCAGCCCGCCGAGCATCGGCCGGACATCGCCGCGCCAAAACTCGACCCCGAACCGCATCCCGCCATAGCAGGCCAGATACACCCACACGAGGGCGCCACGGAACGCCGGCCGCCGCGAGCACCACAGCAGCGCCGCGAGCGTCACCAGCGCGACAACCACCATGTAGAGCTGGGCGGGATGGACAGGGATGCCCTTGTAGATGCACGCGCTAGCCGGGTGGTTGAACGTGACCGCCCACGGCACCCCGAACGCGGGCGACCCGTGGCAACATCCGGCGCAGAAACAGCCAAGGCGGCCGCGATTGTCGCAAAGGAAGCTCCACGTGTTGGTGAGCGGGTCGCGCACCTGCGCGAGCCGTTCGGAGCCGTCCGGATTCCGGGAGATCGTCCCGCGCAGGTTCGCGCTGAATTTGGGTGGGAGCCCGTCACGGGAGCGCTTCGCATCCATCCCCGAGCCGTAGTAAAGGCGGAACTCAAGCGCCAGCGGCCCGCCGAGGTTCAGCAAGTCGCGCACGAAGTGAAACTCCCCCGTGGCCATGGTGATCGGGTGCCCGCCGAGAGGGCCTTGGACGTGGTTCCCGACGTGAGTGTCTTGTATTCCGAACTGGCCGCAGCATCGGCCCGGTGCGCGCCGGCTTGCCAGGCTGCCAATCCAGCGAGGAGCGCGCGCCATTGGAGGTGTCGGTTGCGCATGGTGCTTTGCGCTGACGGCTTGAACGAACCACCCGAAAGTCAGGCCGTTGGCCGGATGCGGCAGACTTTGAGGGGTTTCTTTCTGTCCTTTCGCAATCAAATCCGCCGGCCCCGGTCAAACATTCACGCCGCGCCTCCAATTGCGGCGACAGGTCGCTCCTCGCACTGGCTCGATCTCACGGACAGTATCTCCACCGTGAACCGCAACGATGCGCTGTGGGCCGTGCGCGAGGCGCACGAGCCGTGGGATGTGCTCGTCATCGGCGGCGGCGCGACGGGACTCGGCACTGCGTTCGACGCGGCTTCGCGCGGATACCGAACCGTGTTGCTCGAACAGCACGACTTCGCGAAGGCCACTTCGAGCCGCAGCACCAAGCTCATCCACGGCGGCGTCCGTTACCTGCGGCAGGGCAACGTGCACCTCGTGCGCGAGTCGCTGCGCGAGCGGGGACTCCTGCTTCAGAACGCGCCGCATCTTGTCCGCAAACTCCCGTTCGTCGTTCCCGCCTACGCATGGAGCGACAAGCCGTTCTACGGCATCGGCCTCAAGCTTTACGACGCGCTGGCCGGCTCGCTTGGGCTCGGGCCGACGCAGTGGCTCTCTCGCGAGGAGACAGTCGAGCGCGTGCCGGGCGTGAACCGGGCGGGCCTGCGCGGCGGTGTGCTCTACTGGGACGCGCAGTTCGATGACGCGCGCCTCGCACTCGCGCTCGCGCAAGGAGTGTTTGAGCAGGGCGGCGTCGCGGCGAACTACGTGCGAGTCGAGTCTCTGCTGAAGACTTCGGGCGGGCGCGTCTGCGGCGTGGTGGCGCGTGACGCCGAAAGCTCCGGGACGTTTGAGGTAAAGGCTCGCGTGGTGATTAATGCGACCGGGGTGTTCACCGACACCGTGCGGCGATTGGACGACACCAACTCACCAGCGATGATTGCTGCCAGTCAGGGCGCACACATCATGATCCCGCGGGGATTTCTCCTCATCGATTCGGCGCTGATGATCCCGAATACCGCTGACGGGCGCGTGCTCTTCGCAATTCCCTGGCACGGGCAGATGGTCGTAGGCACGACGGACACGCCGGTCACCGAAACGCCATTGGAGCCTCGCCCGCTCGCAGCCGAGGTGGACTTCCTCCTTGAGCACGTCGCAAAACACCTCGTGACAACACCGTCGAGGGAGGACGTGTTGAGCACGTGGGCGGGACTGCGTCCGCTCGCAAAGTCCGGCAGTGCGACCGCGACTTCGAAGCTCGCGCGCGACCATGTGATTGCCGTCTCGGCATCCGGACTCGTGACCATCGCCGGCGGCAAGTGGACAACGTATCGCAAGATGGCCGAAGATGCCGTGAGGAAAGCGGCCGACGTGGGTGGACTGGCGAAGCGCGCCTGTCGAACTACGGAACTGAAGTTGCCTGCCGGCGGATTGCATTCGACTCCACCCGAGCTGAGTCAACACTTGCTTGAGGCACCGCAATCGGTGAAACCACTGATCGAACATTGCGTGCGTCACGAGATGGCACGGACAGTGGAGGACGTGCTCGCGCGACGGACGCGCTGTCTGATGCTCGATGCATTGCGAGCCATTGCGCTCGCGCCTGCGGTAGCGCGGGCACTGGCAATTGAACTCGGCCGCGACGCGCAGTGGGAGGCAGAGCAGGTGCGCTCGTTCAGCGAGATGGCGAAGAGTTACCTCGTGCGGTGACCGCAAGCATGCCGGGCGCGGCCGAGCGGGGACTCGCAGCCGCGCCCGTTCAGGGGGAGCTCCGGCGAATGCAGCACCGGAGAGACAATGGAATGCTCCAGCGCACCACCTCCCTTCCATTGAGAAGATTGCCCCGTCGAAAATCAGCGCGCGTTGCCCACCATGCCCTCGCACAGGTGCTCATGCTTTCCACTGAGCAAGTCCTGGGCGAGGCGGTAGCCTTCGCGATCCACGTTGCGGCGGATGCCGGCGAAGTGCCGCGCGATGCGCAACCGCGCGCCGCGGCTGAAAAAGTCCGCGAGTTGCAGCGCCGAATCGCGCGCTTCCGGCGTGGCCGCCGACGCTGCGTCGGGGCGGGCCGCGGACTTGAGCATCGCCTGCGCGCGGGCGCACGTGGCGCTGATGGCGAAAATCTCCGTGCCGATGTCCACGAAGCGGCCGAGCAACACCTGCTGGCGCTCGAGCTTCGGGCCGAACTTCGCCATCGCGTGGAAGAGTGAGCGGGCGAGGCGGCGTGACGTGCGCTTCGCGTAGCGCAGGTGCTTCGCGAGCGCGGGATGCGCGTCGCCGCTGGAGCCGGCGAACGGGAGCCATTGCCTCGGATACCACGCGGCGTAGAAGAGGCCGGCCTTCAGCGCGGCCTGCGCGCGCACGCCGAGCGGGAGCTGCGTGTTGAGCGCCGCGGCGGCGACCTTGAGGTGCGGGTCGAGCGCCTCGCGGGCGATGAAGAGCCGCATGATCTCGCTGCTGCCCTCGAAGATGGTGTTGATGCGCGCGTCGCGGAGCATGCGCTCGACGGGGACGGGTTCGTCGCCACGCGCTTTCAGCGACTGCGCGGTCTCGTAACCGCGGCCACCGCGAATTTGCATGGTTTCGTCGGCGATTTCCCAGCCGCGCTCGGTGCCCCAGAGCTTGCCCATGGCGGCTTCGAGGCGGATGTCGGCCTTCTTGTCCTTGTCCACGAGGCTCGCGGTGTAGAGCGTCATGGACTCCATGGCGAAGGTGTTCGCCGCGATGCGCGCGATCTTGTCGGCGATGGCGGCGTGCTTGCCGATGTTCGCGCCCCACTGCACGCGCTCGTTGGCCCACTTCTTGACCCATTCGAGGCAGCGCTTGCTCATGCCGACGCACGCGGCAGGCAGCGTGAGCCGTCCGGTGTTGAGCGTGGAGAGCGCAACCTTCAAGCCCTTGCCCTCGGCGAGGATGATGTGCTCGCGCGGGACCGTCACGTTCGTGAAGCGCACGACGCCGTTGTAGAGCGCCTTGAGCCCCATGAAGCGGCAGCGATGCACGACCTCGACGCCGGGCGTGTCCATCTCGACGATGAACGCCGTGACCTGCTCGCGCTGCTTGCCCTTCACGACCACGGGCGGCGTCTTGGCCATGACGACGATGACGGACGCCTTCGTGCCGTTCGTGCACCATAGCTTCTCGCCGTTGATGATGAAGTGCCGGCCATCCGCGGTGGGCACCGCGCTGGTGGACATCGTCGCCGGGTCGGAGCCTGCCGCGGGTTCGGTGAGCGCGAAGGCGGAGATCTCGCCCTTCGCGAAGCGGGGCAGATACTTTATCTTCTGCTCCTCCGTGCCGAAAAGAATGAGCGGCTGCGGCACACCGATGGACTGATGCGCGGAGGTGAGCGCGGTGAGGTTGCCGCAATAGCCCGCGAGCATCATCGCAGCGCGGCAGTAGTTGGTTTGCGAGAGTCCGAGGCCGCCGTAACTGGGCGAAACCTTGATGGCGAACGCGCCCATGCGGCCGAGTTCGGCGATGACGTCGTCCGGAATCTCGCCAGTGCGGTCAATCTCATCGGGATCCACGCGCTCGCGGAGGAACTTGTCGAGGCGCTGGAGAAAGGCGTCGCCCTGGTCGCGATCCTCGTGCGTCTGCTGCGGGAAGGGCAGCATGCGGTCGAGGTCGCAGCGGCCCATGAAGAGGCCCTGTGCGAAGCTCTCCTTCCCGGCGGCGGCGTCGCGCGCGGCCTCGGTCATCTCGAGCGCGGCGCGCTGGCCGGCGTTCATCTTGGATGTGTCAATCACCACCGACTCCGAGTCGGGGCAGGCCGGCGCGGCGTCCTCGGCCGCGGGCTTCACGTCGGGCTTCAACCCAGGTTCATTCAGCGCGTTCATGTCAGCCTCCTTTCTCGTAGAAGTGACCCCCGAACACCGCCATGTTTTGCAGCAAAGGGCACGGCAGATAGCGCTTGGCACCGGCGTCCACGAGCCGGTTCATCTCGTCCACCATCCGGCCCAGACCTGTCGCATCCGCGTAGCGCAGCGGACCGCCCCGGAACGGCGCGAAGCCCGTGCCCATGATCATGCCGAAGTCCACGTCCTCCGGCTCCGAGACGACCTGCTCCTCCAGGCAGCGCACGGCCTCGTTGACCATCAGCAACACCATCCGCCGCTGCAGTTCCTCGCGCGAAAGGCGGCGCGCGGTGTCCCCAAGGCGGAACTGGTTCACGGCGGGATTCGGCGACGCGCTGCGCCCTTCGTGCACGAAGAAGCCGTGGCCGGACTTACGCCCGAGCCACCCGCGCTCGAGCATCAACCCGAGCATCGGCGGCATTTCCAGCCGGTCGGCAAAGTGGCTGACGAGCGTGTCGGCCACGTGCTTGCAAACGTCCACGCCCACTTCGTCAATGAGCCGCAGCGGACCCATCGGCATGCCGAAATCAAGCATCGCCTCGTCAATGTCCTGGATGCGCGCGCCGGCCTCGAACAGGTGACCGGCCTCGATCAGATACGGCATGAGGATGCGGTTCACGAGAAAGCCGGGGCTGTCCTTCACGAGCACGGGCAGCCTGCCGATCTGCTGCACGAAGCGCAGCGCGCGCCGGATGACATCCGGACTGGTCTGCCGCGCGTGCACGACCTCCACGAGCTGCATCCGGTGCACGGGGTTGAAGAAGTGGATGCCGATGACGCGCTCGGGATGCGCGGTGGACGCGGCGATTTCGGAAATGGGCAGCGCCGACGTGTTGGTCGCGAGAATCGTGTTCGGGCCGGCAAGCGAGTCGAGCTCGCGAAAGAGCTGCTGCTTGAGCCCGAGCTTCTCAACCGCAGCCTCGAGGATGAGGTCCGTGCCAGCGAGGGGGACGCTCGAAGCGGCGGGAAAAATGCGATCCATCGCAGCGCGGGCCTCGACCTTCGTGAACGTGTGCCGTTTCACACCCTCGGCGAAGAGCTTGCCGATGGTGGCCATCCCCTTGCCCGCCTGCTCGGGGCCGATGTCGCGGAGAATCACCGACGCGCCGCGCGCGGCGAGCCATTGCGCGATGCCCGCGCCCATCACCCCCGCGCCGATGACCGCAGCCCGCCGCACGGGCGCGGAGGACTCGTAACGCGGCCGGCCCGAATCCGCGGTCGTTGGTCCCGGCGCGACGGGATGACCGGCGAGTTTCTTGGCGCGCTCCTGAAGGAAGAAAACGCGCACAAGATTCCGGCACGCGGGAGTCCCGGCAAGCTTGAGCACTGCGTCCAGCTCCAGCGCGAGCGAGGCATCCACCGACCGCGACGCGCCGTGGCCCATCATGTCGAGCGCGCGGAGCACGGCGGGATAGTGGCCTCGCGTGCGGCCCATGAGCTTGGGATGCAGCCACAGCGAGATCGCCAGCGCCGCGAGCGCGTTGTTCGTAAGGCGCAGCTTCAACGCGCCGGGGCGCTGCTTGAGCTGCGCGCCGCGCTCAAGGATGCGGCGGCGTGCGAACTCGACGAGGTATTCGCGCGGCGCGACTTCGTCAACGAGGCCGCGCTTGAGCGCCTCCGGCGCCGCGAGCGACTTGCCGGCGAGGATGAGGTCGAGCGCCGCAGGCAAGCCGATGAGCCGCGGCAGCCGCGTCGAACCGCCCCACGCGGGAAGGATGCCCAAGTGCGTCTCGGGCAGCCCAATCTTCGTCGCCTTGTCCGGCGAGGCGATGCGCCAATCGCACGCGAGCGCGACTTCGAACCCGCCGCCGAGGCACGCGCCATGAATGGCCGCGACGGTCGGGATGGGAAGCGCCGCCAGCCGGCTGAACGTGCGCTGGCCGAATTCAATCATCGCCTTCAAGTCCGCCGGCGAATGCTCGACCGCGTCCGCCAGCGCCTTGAGATCGGCGCCGGCGATGAAGATGGAAGGCTTGGCGCTTGTGAGGATGACGCCCTTCAACTCCGGCGTGGAGCGGATGAAGTTGAGGTGGTCGTTCAACTCCTTGAGCGTCGTCCGGTCGAAGATGTTCGCCGAGCTGTCGGGGTTGTCAAACGTGAGCACGCAGATGAGGTCTTTCGTGACCTCGCGCCCGATGTATGGGCACGGCGGCTCCGGCGCCTCGGGGGTGGACGAGGGTTGCTGCGGCTGCTGGCGCTTGTCGCGTCGCCGGTAGCATCCCGTGTCAGAGCGGAGGAAGTCAGTGTTCATAGTTTTTCAAGCCAAATGGCCGCGCCTTGTCCGCCGCCAACGCACAGCGAAACGAGCGCACGGCGCGCGTTGCGGCGGCGAAGTTCCTTCGCGGCGGAAAGGACGAGCCGGGCGCCGGTCGAGCCGACGGGATGGCCGAGCGCGATGGAACCGCCGTTGACGTTCAGCCGGTCGGGGGCGATGTCGCCGAGCGCGTTCTCGCGGCCAAGCAACTTGCGAGCGAAGTCCGGCGAAGCAGCGGCCTTCAAACACGCGAGCACCTGCGCGGCGAAGGCCTCATTGATTTCCACCACATCCGCGTCGGCGAGAGTGAGGCCGGATTGCGCCTCGGCGCGCGCGATGGCGAACACGGGGCCGAGGCCCATGCGCTTGGGTTCGCAGCCCGCGCAGGCGTAAGTGGTGAGCGCGGCAAGCGGCTCGACGCCGAGCGCCTGCGCGCGCGACTCGGCCATGACGAGCAGCGCCACGGCGCCGTCGGTGATTTGGGACGCGTTGCCCGCGGTGACGCTGCCGGCCTTGCGGTCGAACACGGGCTTGAGTTTGGACAAGGCCTCGAGCGTCTGGTCGGCGCGAATCCCGTTGTCGGCGGTCACGGTCTTGTTGCCCGCAAACACAGGCGTGATTTCCGCCGCGAGCTTCTCCCGGGCCGCCGCGGCGCGATGGTGGGATTGGACTGCGAAGCGGTCCTGCTCGTCGCGAGTGATGCCGAAGTCGCGGGCGAGCACCTCGGCGGTCTCCCCCATGTTCATGCCGCACACGGGGTCCGTGAGGCCGAGTTGCAGGGCGATCCGCGGCTTGAAATCGGACGGGCGGAAGTTCGCGATCGCGGAGAGCCGCGCGCCGAAGGTCTTTGCCCGCGAGAGCGCGGCGAATTTCTTCGCTGCGGTTTGCGGGTAACAGAGCGGCATTTGCGACATGCTCTCCGTGCCGCCGACGATGAACACCGTGCCGCGGCCTGCGGCCATCTTCTCGAAGGCCTGCGTCAAGGCCTCGAACCCAGAGGCGCAGTTGCGGTGGACGGTGACAGCGGGAACGCGATCCGGAATGCCGGCGCGCAACGCGATGACTCGCGCGACGTTGGCGGCGTCGGCTGGCTGGCCGACGCAGCCGAAGATGACCTCGTCCACGAGCGCGGGGTCCAGACCGGTGTGGGTGAGCAGGGCATTGACGGCGACGCGGCCGAGTTCGTCGGGCGCAAGCGAGGCGAGGTCCGTGCCCATCTTGCAGAAGGGCGTGCGAACCCCGTCCACCAAGACCAGGCGCTCCGTGGTCATGCGGTCTCCTTCAGTTGTGGCGCAGGCTGCACCGCCTTGGGCCGGTGGTCAATGATCTTGCGTTCCTTGAGTTGCGAGCCCACGCCCTGCAACTCGCGCATCACCTCGCCCGTCTCAAAGACGATGCGGTTCGGGCGCACCTCGGTTTGCGAGGCCAATCGCATATTGAGGTCGCGGATGAGCGCGGCTTCATCGCTTCCCGGCAGCTTCTCGACGTGAAGGATGATCTCGTCCACGTCGAGCGGGTCGTCATGCAGCTTGCGCAATTCCAATTGCCACGCCCCCACTTGTGGCGCGTCGTCGAGCACGTGCTCGAGCTGGTTGAAGTCCACAAGCGTGCCCTTGAGCTTGTCGAGGTGCATTTCTCTCACCTCCGCCGTGCGCGAGATGCGGCCGACGAGGCGCGGGAGCACCCGGCCACAATGCGGGCAGGGTTCGTAAGTCAGGCCGCCATCGATGCAGTCGCCCGTGCGGTAGCGGAGCACGACTGTCCCGCGGGCATCGAGCGGGGTGAAAACCAGTTCGCCCGGATGTCCGTCGGGCACGGGTTCGCCAGTCCTGGGGTCAACGACTTCGAAGAGACCGAGGTCTGGATAAAGGTGATAACCGCTGGGCTCGGCGTCCGCTGGGGTCGGGCATTCCGCCCACGCCATCTTTGCCTCGGTGAAGCCGTAGGTGGTGACGATGTCCATGTTCGGCGAGCCGAGTTTCGCGGCGAGAAACGCCAGCTTGCGGCGCATTCCCTCGGGGACCTTCTCGCCGCCGAGCACGATGCGCCGGAGGTTCTCCCAGTGCACGCCCTCGTCCACGGCTTGTTGCAAGACGTGGTAGGTGAAGGTCGGCATGCCGATGAGGATGTCGGGCTGGAGTTTCTTGATGAAGCGGATTTGGCCCTCGGTGCCCATCACCTTGCCGCCGCCACTGCTGAGCGTGAGCACGCCGAACTCGGTCCCGCCAAAAAACGTCTGCCAGAACGCCAGGTGCGGCGCGTAGGGAAACATGTTGAGCAGGCGGTATTCAGGGCGCGCGCCGCAGACCTGGAAGATGCGGTCGCCGGTGAGCGCGAGCTGGTCCATGTCATGCCGCGTGAAAAGAAACGGTATCGGGTCCGCCGAGCGCCCCGTCGTGCTGGTCATAAAGATGGGCCGGTATTCCAGTTCGAAGGCGCGTTTCACGGCGTCGCGCCCGTGCCAGAGCGCGCGCAGGAGCGTGGAGGGTCGGCGGCGCAGGACTTGTGCGTCGGGGACGACGATGAAGTCGCGGGAGCGCTGCGGATGTTCCGGCGTGTTGACGAGGTCGGCCTTGGTGGTGAACGGGAGGCGACGCAAATCCTCGATGGTGCGGAAGTTGTCCGCCGTGAGCCCGCGCTCCTCGAACACACGCCGGTAATGCGCGGAAAAGGGCACGACCACGTCGCGCAGGTAGCGGTGGAGGCGGTGGGCCTGCTGGCGGCGAACGGCCGCCTCAGGCTGCCGCTGCCACAGATTGGACGATGTTGTGCGGTTCATGACGGCGGATGGGTTGCGGCCGGCGCACGAGCGCGCGGATGGCGTCAAGCTGTTCGATGGTCACCCGGCGACCGAGGGCCACGTAGCGCGTCGCGTTCTTGAAGTCGTGCCAAAACGCATCGCATGCCACCGGGCGGAGGACGACGTCGGCGGCACGGCAGGCTTCCTCAGCGTTGCGGATTTGCGCGCCCAAGATGCTCCGCTGGATGACGTCGAGGATGTTCCCGTCTGCAAAGTAGTTCATCTGCTGGTTCAAGGTGCGAAGTGGCGACCAGTCCCGCCCGTTGGGGGCTCGCCCCTCCGCCAACTCGCGGGTCTTCTCCCGGCTGCACCGCAGCACGGCCGGGGTCGGAATGACATTCACCGCGATGACCTTCTCGATGCCCATCTCTCGCAGCACGTCCACGGGGACCGGATCGGAAACGCCGCCGTCAATGTAATGCTCCCCGTTGATCTCGACCGGCACACACGCCCCCGGAATCGCGCAACTGGCGTGCACTGCCGAGGCGACTTGGCCCCCGTCGAAGACCGCACGCTCGAGTGTGTCCAGGTTCGTGGCCACCACCCGGAACGGCACCGCAAGGCCCGCGAACTGAACGTCCCCTATGGAGCGCATCAGCCGGCGCTTCACGCCTTCGCCCCGCATGAAGCCCTGTCGCGGCGGCAGGACCGGGTCAATCAGCGACCACAAGTTGCCGGGCCGCTCCAGTTCATGGGCTTTCTCCTCGAGGAACGCGGCCGGATGTCCGAATGCCCACAGCGCCCCAACGTAGGCACCCATGCTCGTGCCGGCAATCATGTCCACTTCAATGCCGTTCTCCTCGAGCACTTGGATGACCCCGACGTGGGCGAGACCTTTCGCCGCTCCCGCGGACAGTGCGAGCCCGACGCGGCAGCGGCCAACGTCGCGCGCGAGTCTGCGGACGTCCTCATCGAACGCCGGACTGGCATCGCCTGCAACTTGTGACGTTCGAACGCCCCGGATGACTGAAAGCCCAGGCACGCCAAGTTCCTGCGCCTCGCGCGCGGCAAGCGGCCAAACCGGCTCTTCCACCTCGACACAGAGGACTGGCTTGATGCGTGGCGTGGCCGTGCGGCCGGGTTCGCGGACATCGCGTGAGAGTTGTTTGAACCGGACTCTGCTGTCGGCGTCGTCCCGAACGAAGACCATCGCCAACTCCGACCGGCTCAGGCACTCCGCGAGCAACCGCGGGGCAAGGTCAATGTCCACGTGAAGCAGGATGGTGTTGTAATGCAGCGAACAATGACCAAGGAATCCGGCGAGATGGTTTCTGTCGAGCAGTTCGTTCGAAACGGAGAGATTGAGGCGCTCGAAGTCACGTTCCCCGCGCAGCACGTGGGCAGCGAGGGCGAATTCGTCCCGCCAAGCAGACTGAAGAGTGTTCCATACCCTCAGGGGAACGCCACCGTCCCCACCCATGACGCGCAGGAGCAGAACGCGTCCTCCCGCCCCTTCTCGAACCGCACCGGCCAATTGTTCGGACAGGAAACTCTCAGGAATGCGACGCGAAGCCGCCAAGAGTGCGACGATGCGGCCCACCGAGCTTGACCCTTGTGCCGGGGAACGTGCGAGGCAGGATAGCAGTTCGGATCGCCGGTAATCCGATTCGGACCTTCCAACTGGCCTGTAGCCACTCATTTCCGTCACGCGCCGGCAACGGAATCCCGGGAGACATGTCGGCGGGCTGGCCTACTTGCCACCCGCATCGCAAAGTGAACCGTCGCCGGACTTGTTCTTGGCTTCACTGCCCATTGTCTCTGGTCGCAACCTAAGCCGATTCCGTGCCGTGTCAACCGTGTGACCGGATTTTCCTCCCATTCGTTCGAAATTCGTCGCGACGCGTGAACGGGTGAGTCGAATCGAACGCGCCAATCAAATTCCAAGTTGGCAGCCGAAGTCACCGACTTTACCCTCGCACCATGCCAGTCAATCGCAGGCGGTTCTTTCGCCAGTCCGGCGCGCTCGCAGCCACTTCCGTCGCCGCTCCGGCAGTTCTTCGCGCGGCCGACGTGGCTGGGCCGCGCGCCGGCCAGCGCCCGCGCCATATCATCCATCTGGTCTCGGACGGGATGAGTTCCGGCATGCTCACATGCGCGGACCACCTGTCGCAGTTGACCCGCCGGCGCGGGCTCACGTGGTTGCAGTTGCTCAACCGCCCCGACGTCCACGCGGGCGTCATGAACGTGCGGTCGCTCAACTCGCTTGTCACCGATTCGTCGGCCAGTTCGTGCGCGTGGGGCAGCGGCTCGCGCATCGTCAACGGCACCGTCAACATCCTGCCGGACGGCACGAAGCTCCGCACGCTCTACGAGTTGTTTGGTGAAGCCGGATGGCGGCGCGCGCTCGTCACGACCACTGAGATCACACACGCTACTCCCGCGGGTTTCGCGACAAGCGGCCTCAAGCGCGAGGCCGCTCCCGACATCGCGGTTCAATACCTCGAGCGCGGCGTCGAAGTCCTGCTCGGTGGCGGCCAGCACTTCTTCGACCCAACGTTGATGAAGGACCCAACGAAGCGCCCGCTCGTCCACGACCTCTACCCGAAATTCATGCAGGCCGGCTACGTCGTGATGAAAGCCGCCGCCGATTTGCGCGCCGCGCCGCTCGACAAGCCGTGGCTCGGCACGTTTGCGGTCGCGCACCTGCCCTTCACGCTCGACTGGCGCGCGGAGCCCGCATTGCAGCGGACCGTCCCTCCGCTCGCGGAACTCACTTCGGCCGCGCTGCGCAAACTCGAGCGCGAGCCGCACTTCATCATGCAAGTCGAAGGCGGCCGCGTGGATCATGCCGGCCACGTGTGCGACGCGGCAGCGGGCTTGCACGATCAAATCGCGTTTGATGAGGCGATTGATGTCTGCCTCGAGTTTCAAAAGCGCCATCCGGATACACTCTTGGTCATCACCACCGACCACGGCACAGGCAATCCCGGCCTCAATGGCGCGGGCATCGAATACGGACTGTCGGATTCGCTCTTCAAGAATCTGCTGAACGTGCGCCGAAGCTTCAGCTACATCGCGACCTCGCTCGGCTCCGAGGAGTATCCCGTGGACTTCAAGCAGCCACGCACACCAAGGGAAGTCGCCGATGTCATCCTCGAGGCGACCGGCTACGAAATCCGGGCCGACCAGCTTGCCCTGCTCATGCCGTTCATGGAGAAACGCGGCCGCACGATGTATGGGCTTCAGAACAATTGGTCGTCGCAACTCGGCCAGCTCATGGGCAACCACGTCGGCATCGGGTGGAGCTCCAACACCCACACGGCCGACTACGTCCCCATCCTCGCGCTCGGCCCGGGCGCGGAGCGCTTCCGCGGCTTCATCCAAAACGTGGACGTGTTCCGCCACTACACGCAACTCGCGGGCATTGACTTCAAGAATCCCGAGGCTCCGCTTCAGACGGCGGCGCACACGCCGCATCCCGACGACCCCAATGTGCACTGGGACCATGAACCCCGACTCCGAGTCGGGGCTGAGGAGGGCCACACCGTCTGAACGTCGCGCTTGCGGGTTCACCAACCACAGCCACGGCCCACCACTGATGCAGCTCGGCTTCCTCTCCGACGCGCTCAACTTCGAGGTGCTCGCCAGCAATCCGGTCTTCTGGCTCTTTGCAGTGTTCAGCCTTTGGATGTTTGTGGACGCCATCCGCCGCGGCGAATGGATCTGGGCCGTGTTCATCTTCATCTTCCCGATGCTCAACGCCGTCCTCTATTTCTTCCTCGTGTTCCGCAACGCCGCCTCGGCCACGCGCGGATTCGAGCTGCCTGGCGCGTGGAACCGCAAACGCATCCGCGAACTCGAGACGCAGATTCACCATCTCGACAAGGCCCATCACCACCTCGAACTCGGCGACATCCGCTTCCAGCAAGGCAAGCTCGCTCAGGCCGAGGCCAGCTACCGTGCCGCGCTCGAGCGCGACGGCGAAGACCCCGACATCCGCGCGCATCTCGGCCAATGCCTCCTGCGCCTCAAGCGCCCGGCCGAAGCGCGCCCGCTGCTCGAGCAAGTCATCGCCACCCACCCGAAGCACGACTACGGACACACGTTGATGGCGCTCGCCGAGACGCAGGCCGCGCTCGGCGAACGCGACGCGTCCGTCGCCACGTGGCGGCGCGTGCTCGAATCGCATTCCTACGCCCGCGCCCGCGTGCAGCTTGCGGATCTGCTGCTCGAGTCGGGCGCGAAGGACGAGACGCGCGCGCTGTTGATGGAAGTCGTCGAGGACCACGCGCACGCGCCAGAATTCCAGCGCAAGCAGGAGCGGGTCTGGGTGAAACGCGCGAAACGGCTGCTGCGGTGAGCGGGCGTCACGCGAGCCCGCCCGCCTTCTTCGCGCGGGCGACCACGGTCGAGGCGAGCGCTCGCGCCTTCGCAGCGCCGTCGGCGAGCACGCGGTTCACGTGGTCGAGGTTTTTCTCCAACTCGGCACGTCGCGCGCGAGCTTGGGCGAAGCAGATCCAGTAATGCTCGAACAGGGCTTTCTTCAAGTCGCCATAACCGAGCCCGCCGGAGCGAAGCCGGTTCTCAAACTCTCCAGCCGCGTCCGCGGGCGCGAGAAGCTTGAGCAACTGCACGGCGACGTTCTTCTCCGCGTCGGGCTTGGGCTCCGCCGGCGTGCGGCTGTCCATCACGATGGACATGATCTTCTTCCGCAGCGCCTTCTCGTCGCCGAAAATCTCGATGGTGTTGCCGTAGCTCTTGCTCATCTTCTGCCCGTCCGTGCCGGGCACGACGGCGACGGCATCGCGGATGTCCGCCTCGGGCACGACAAACGTCGGGCCGTAGAGCTCGTTCCACTTCACCGCGATGTCGCGGGTGATTTCGACATGCTGCTTCTGGTCGCGACCGACCGGCACGAGGTTCGAATCGTAAATGAGAATGTCCGCCGCCATCAGCACGGGATACGCGAAGAGGCCGTGATTGGGCGAGACGCCGCGCGCGACCTTGTCCTTGTAGCTGTGGCAAAGCTCCAGCCGGCTCATCGGCGTGACGGTCGAGAGCAGCCAGGTGAGTTCCGTCACTTCGGGCACGTCGGACTGGCGGAAGAACACGGAGCGCGCGGGGTCGAGCCCGCAGGCGAGAAAGTCCAGCGCGACGTCGAGCGTGTTGCGCCGCCGCTCGGCCGGGTCGAAGAGCGACGTCATCGAGTGATAGTCCGCAATGAAGTAGAAGCACTCGCCGCGCGCCTGCAACTCGACAGCCGGGCGCATCATGCCGAAGTAGTTCCCGAGGTGCAGCGCGCCCGAGGGCTGGATGCCGGACAGAATTCGCATGGGCGCGACGGTAGCAGGCGGACAACGCGGAGTTCAAAGTTCAAAGTTCGAGGTTCCAGGTTCGAAGTTGTTCATTCGCGCTCGTTCTCCGTAGTTTCCCCGAGCCCCCGCTTGTTGAGCGGACGCCAATCCGTGCTACGTTGCCGTGGCGTTGAGGACGGGCATCGAGGAACCCGTTTGAGTCGCCGGGACCGGCCCGCTCCGGTCTGTGGCTCTTTTGAATCTCTCCTCACACACCATGAACAAGCAGCCCCTTCGGCTGGCCGCGTGCGCCGCGTTGCTCCTGACCGGCGCGGGCTGTGCCAGTGTGTTTCCCAGCGGGGGCCACGTGGACAAGTCGCCGTGGCCCACCTTCGATGCCGCCAAGGCCGCGTTCGACCAGATCGAACTCGGGGCGGATTCCTCGTGCGAACTCAAGAACGCGGGCTTCGACCCATTCGCAAATCCCAACGTCAAGATTCTCAACTACCTCGACCTGATGCAGCGGTTCCTGCCGAACAGCTCCATCCGGCTCGAGGATCTGCCCGCGCCGGTGCGCGAGTGCCTCAAGGCGCAGGACCGCGCGCTGGGCTACGAACTCGACGTCTCCGTCACGCGCAACCAGCGCCACGGCAATCTCGCGGCGGACATCTTCCGCTTCAACCGCAGGACTCACGAGACGGGCTGGCAGTTCAAGGCGCTCGTGCTCGTCAACGACGGCACCGTCGTTTACAAGCTGTGGAGCGGCCAGCCGAACATAGATCGTTTCGATCAGAAGAAGCGCCCGCTCGGCCCGTTGCAGGAAATCGAGGTGAGCGTCGGCATCCCGGGCATCCGGTGACCTGAACAGGGAGCGCCGGGCTGCGGTTCGGCGCTCCCTTCAAGCCAGGAGGGCGCGATTCCACCACGCGCTCTTCCCGAAATCCGCCGCCACCACGCGCGCGGCATTGTAGCCGCACAAACCGGTCACGTTGCCGCCGGGGTGCGTCGAGCCACCGCACAGGTAGAGTCCCTGGACCGGCGTGCGGTAGCAGCCCGCGCCCGCAAACGGCCGGTTGAACCCAACCTGTCCGTTCGCGAACGAGCCCACGAGCAGGTCGCCGCCGGTCATGTTGGGCAGCGTGCGCTCGGTGTCGAGCGGTGAGCGCACGAACCAGTCCCGCACCGCGCCACCGCGGAGATTCGGCGCGAATTGCGACCAGAATTCCAGCAACCGCGCACCGTGCGCCGCCGCCTCCGCGTCCCAGTTTCGCGCGTCGCGCACCCCGACTCCGAGTCGGGGCAGCAGCGCGAAGGGCAGCTTCTCCCACAGGAACGCCGTGTGCTTTCCGGTGGGCGCTTGCGTCGGATCGAAGAGTGTCGGGCACGCTCCCCACGCGACCGTGTCCGGAATTTCCCCGCGCTCGTGCGCCGTCACGATGTCGTGAAACTGCCCGAAACGTTCGAGCCCGAGGATGAACATAAATGCGCGCGCCAGCTCCGGCCGCGCATTCGCCGCGGACCATTGCGGCGGCTCGTCCAGCGCGAGGTTCAGTGCGAACAACGGCGCGAGCAGGTTGTATTGAAACTGCGCCGTGCGTTCGCGCAGTCCCGCCGGCGCGACTTCGGGCGGGAGCAACTGAAGAAAGGTCTGCTGAGGATTGAGCCCCGACACGACGGCGTCCGCGAGGATGATTTCGCCGGAATCGAGTTCCACTCCCGCCGCGCGGCCGTTGCGGATGAGGATGCGCTTCAACTCCACGCCACAGCAAATGCCACCGCCATGTTCGTTAATGTCCGCCACCAGTCCGCGCGCGAGCTGGCCGGAACCGCCGACGCACATCTGCGCCTTGCGTGGCGAGGCGAGCAACGCGGGAATGGCGTGACCGAATCCTGGCAGTCGCAGATCCACTTCGCGCAGTCCGTTAAAGAACAGCAGGCCGGCACGCACGGCGTCGTGCTCGAAGTTCTGCGTGACGAATTCCAACGGCGAGAGCGCGGAGACTTCGAGCAACCGGCGACCAAGCTTTGATCGGGCGAGGAGTTTCCTGCGAAGTCCCGGCTCCAGCGGCGGCGATTGCGCCTCGGGGATGAGGATGTTCTCCACGATGGGCCGGAACTCCACGACCCAGTGGCGCAGCGCGTCAGCATCACGTTTCGAAAACTCCGCAAACGAGGCCGCCGTGCGCTCGAAGTCCGTCCACCATTCAAGCGCGCGCCCGTCGCGAAGCAGCATGGCGACGTTGAGTTCTGGCTCGATGTAACGCACGCCGTGACGGTCGAGTTCGAGGTCCCGGAACCACGGCATCGCCGTGACGCCGCGGTGAAAGAACGAGTGCGGATGATGCGTGAATCCCGGCAGGCGAGGGTTTCCCATCGTGAGCAAGCCGCCGCCGGGCACGGCCGCGCGGTCGAGCGCGAGCGTGCGCAGCCCGCAGCGCGACAGGTAAGCCTGCAACACGAGCGCGTTGTGGCCGGTGCCGAGGATCAGGACGTTCTGTTCGTTCATGCGCGTTAGTGCCGACAGGTGGGAACTTCGAACCTTGAACTTCGAACCTTGAACTTTGAACCTTGAACTTCGAACTCATCAGCCAACGGGCGCATCTCAGCTTCTTGCAGCACAGAGGGAACGACGGACGAACTGACAGAAAGAAGCGGGCAAAGAGAAAGACTGGCAAACGGCGCAGCACGGACGGCAGGTGAATGAAGGAAGGCGCATCCACTCCTTCGGCCGCGCATTCGTTTGTCCCCATTCATTTGGCCACCTTCATGAGTCCTCACATGGGCTCGGACCCCCGGTTTTTTCTGCGTCCTTCGTTCTGTCCGTTTCCGACGCCTGAGTCGCTTGCAAGAAAGTGAGATGCGCCCTCAGCCAACCTCCGGTCCCGCGATGGCGAAAATCATCCGCGGATCACCGGGACAGTGATTCTTGCCGAGACACATCCGCGTGAGCTGTCGCACGGGCTCGAATCCGAAGCTCTTCGCGAGTTCAATCGCGCCGGTCTGCGCGTCGGGGATGTCCCAAAACACAGCCCGACCCTCGAGCGGCGCGAGCAGTGACTTGATGACAGGCGCGGCGGCGGGCAGCGACTCGCCGACGATGGGGCCGAGATAGAGCGCGAGCCGGCCTTTGCGAACAAACCCGTAGCTGTTGACCCGGCCCGCGGCCGAGGCGCCGACGACCTCACGCGAGACGAGATCGAGCATCCGGCGTAACAGGACGAACCGGCCCGCCCCGAATGCCAAACGGTCGAGCTGCTGCAGCGAAGTGAAATCGGCCGCGAGCCAGCGTCGGACCTTGAATCGCGGATTGCACTCCACGGTCGCGAGCTTTGCGTGTTGCCACCGCTGAAAGGTCCACTCCGGCTTGAAGCCGAGCTTCTCGTAGAGCGGCTGGCCTGCTGGTGTGGCGTCGAGCTTGATGCAGCACACGGGTTGCGAGCGGAGGTGTTCGAGGGCGCGGTTCATGAGGGCCTTGCCGATGCCCTGCCGGCGTTGCGCGGGATGGACGAGCATCATGCCAATCCACGCCACGTCCGTGCCGTAACTGGTCGTCGTCACGGTCCCGGCGGGCTTGCCTTCCCATTCCGCAACGAAGCATCCGTCCGGGGCGCAAAGGATGAGATTGAGCCAGTCGTCGGCCGTCTGGTTCCAGCCCGCGAGTTTGCACAGTTCCAGCCCAAGCCCTACGTCCTGCGTGGTCATCAACCGCATGCGTAGCGGGTTGGGCATGCGCCTTCTCTAGCGGGAGCAAATCGCACTGGCAAACTTTTCCGCCACTCGCGCACGCCGCACTTGTCACTCCTGACTTCCGGGCGCATCTCACTTTCTTGCAAGCGACTCAGGCGTCGGAAACGGACAGAAAGAAGGAGGCGGAAAAACCGGGGGTCCGAGCCCATGTCAGGACTCATGAGGCTGGCAAAATGAATGGGGACGCCGAATGCGCGGCCAAAGGAGTGAATGCGCCTTCCTGCTTTCACCTGCCGTCCGTGCTGCGCCGTGTGCCAGTCCTTCTTTTTGCCCGCTTCGTTCTGTCAGTTCGTCCGTCCTACCCTCTGTGCTGCAAGAAACTGAGATGCGCCCTGACTTCCCCCTTCGGCCATTCCCCGCTTGCCCGCGCGCCGCCGTGCGCTACGTTCGCGCGCGGCGCATGGTCCTTGTCTTGGACAACTACGATTCGTTCACCTACAACCTCGTCCAGTATCTCGGCGAACTGGGCGTGGCGATGCAGGTGCACCGCAACGACCAGCTCACGCTCGAGCAGGCGCGCGCGTTGCGGCCGGAGCGCGTGCTCGTGTCGCCCGGACCGTGCTCGCCGCGCGAGGCGGGGCTGTCCAACGACATCATCCGCGAGTTCGGCGAGCGGCAGCGCGTGCCGGTCTTCGGCGTGTGCCTCGGGCACCAGTGCATCGGGCACACCTTCGGCGCGGACGTGGTGGTCAACTACCGCATGATGCACGGCAAGACCTCGCCCATCCGCCACAACGGCCGCGACCTCTTCGAAGGCATGGCGAATCCCTTCAACGCCACGCGCTACCACTCGCTCGTCATCCGGCGCGACTCGCTGCCCGCGTGCCTCGAAGTCACCGCCGAGTCGGATGAAGCAGAAGTGATGGGCGTGCGCCACAAGGACCTTCCCATCTGGGGCGTGCAGTTCCATCCCGAGAGCATCCTCACGGAGAACGGCCGCCAGATCATGCGGAACTTCCTCAAGCTGCGCATCGCGTAGGTCTCCTCGCGGTGCATGCGGGTGGCGCGGTGAACCTTCTGCACCGCCCGCACACTCAATCCCCTGTGGACTTGCTCGCAAGCCCGCGCACAATCGCAGTCGGCCTTCCGATGACCGACCTGGACACCGCCGGCCTGCCCGGCACGCGCACCGACGCCGACCTCGTCGCCGCCCTCAACGCCGGCGACGCGTCCGCGTTCGACGCGCTTTACTCGCGACACCGCGACTGGGTCGTCGCGCTCGCGTTCCGCTTCACCGGCGACCGCGACCTCGCGCTTGACGTGTTGCAGGAGACGTTTCTCTACTTCGTGAAGAAGTTCCCCGGCTTCGAACTCACCGCGGCCCTGCGCACTTTTTTCTATCCGGGGGTGAAGAACCTCTCCATCGCCGCGCGGCGCACGGCCGCCCGTGTGCAATCCACCGAGGCCGAACAAGAGCACCTGGCCAGCGCGCCCGCGCCTGCCGCATCCGCGGGCGAGCCGGACACGCTCGCCGCCGTGCTGGCTCTTCTCAGCGAAGAGCATCGCGAGGCGCTGCTGCTGCGCTTCGTGGATGGCTTGAGCCTCGCCGAAATCGCCGCCGCCACGGGTGTCCCGCTGGGCACGGTGAAGTCGCGCCTGCACCACGCACTCGCCACGCTGCGCCGAGGCGCGAGGGTCGCCGGACGCCGCGCAGCTTGCGGCTGAGCGCGCGCAACGAGTGCGAGAGATTGCGGAGCGGGATGTAGCCCCGGTAAACCGCGAGGCGGAGCGCGGCTTCGAGCAGGCGTGCCATGGCGCCGGTCAGAACACCTCGGCCCACTGCGCGGGGTCGCGGAGCATGCGCTCGCGCAACAAGCGCAACGGCGGCGCGCCGAAGCCGAGCATCGTGTCGTGGAAGCGCCGCAGCGAGAAGCGCGCGCCTTCCTGCAACTGCCAGTCCGCACGCAGCTTCAGGATTTGCAGCTTGCCCAGCGTGTAGAGGCAGTAGCCCGGGTCGTAAGTCCCGCGTGTCGCCTCGGAACGCGCGGGCTTCTCCTCGTAGTGGCAGTTCTCCATGAAGAACCTCGTGGCCTCGTCCACGCTCATGCCCTCGCAGTGCATGCGGATGGCGCAGACGAGGCGGCAGAGCCGGAGGAGCGCTTCGTCCGATTGCGCGAGCCGATACTTCGCGGCGCGCAGGAGCTTCTCCGGCGCGGGCTTCGCGTCGAACCCGCCGCCGAAGCCCTCGTCGAGCAGCATCTGCTCCGTGTAATGCGCCCAGCCCTCGACGAACGCGTAGCTCGTGAACATCTTGGCCACGCGGCTCGCGCCCGACGCGTTGAGGTGCAGGAACTGCGCGTAATGCCCCGGATACGCCTCGTGAATCGTCACGACGTCGGTCGTGTAGTAGTTGAACGCGGTGAGCCATTGCTCCTTCTGGTCGGCGGGCCAGTCCTTCTCCGTCGGCGTGACGTAGTAGTAGGCCTCGGTCGCCTTCGTCTCGAACGGCCCCGGCGTGTCCATCGAGGCGAAGCTCGTCGCGCGCAGAAACGCCGGCGTTTCCTCGACGCGCGCGCGCACTTCGCTGGGAAAAGTGATGATGTTGCGCTCGACGCAGAATTTCCGGATGGCCTCGAGGTTCTTGCGCGTGTCGGGAATCAAGCCCTCCTCGGTGGGATGGTCCTTCTGGATGGCCTTGAACACGGCGGGTGCGGACTGAGAACCGTCAATGAGCCGCGCGGCCGCGGTGAAGGCGGCCTGCTCGCGCTCCAGCTCGCGCATCGCGATGACGAGCAACTGCTCGGGCGCGGGCTCGAGCAGTTCGGTCTCGCGCAGCAATTTGGCGAACTTGTCGCGGCCGAGCGCGAAGCCGGCGGTGGCGCGCGGCAGCCGTTCCTTCTCAAGCCACTCCGCGAAGCCGCGCAGCTCGTCGACGGCGTTCGAGTTCGCACGGTTGAAGGCCGCCAGCAGCGGCGCATCCCGCACGTCCCTGAGTTCCGCGACGAGGTCCTTCGCGAGGAAGTCCGCGCCGGCACCCGCGATTTCAATGGCCGTCTCGACGAACGGCTTGGGCAAGTCATCGGCGAGGTTGGAGCGCGCCGCGGCGAACAGCGCGGGCGCGGACGACAAAACCGACGTGATGGAGCGCACGCGGTCGCGCAGCGGCGCGAAGTTGCGCTTGATGTAGATGTTCACGTCCAGCACGCCCGCGTAAGTCATCGGGTTGCGCCGGTAAACCTCGGCTTCCTCGAACTGGAACAGCTCGCCCCGAATGGCGGATTGCAGCAGACGCAAGTCGTGCCGCGCTCGCGCGCTGAGTTCCGCCGCGGGGATTGACGCGAGCCGCGCCTCGAAACGCTTGAGCCGCGCCCGCTCGGCGTCGAGCGACGCGCGGCTGAAATCGGTCACGCGCCCGTCGTATTCGTGGAGCCCGAGCGCGGTGCCCTGCTGCGGACGCCACGCAAGCCAACCGTTGATGAAGTCGTCCGCCACGCGGTCGAACCGCAGGTCGTGGTCGGTGAACGTGACCGGTGCGGGTGGCGAGGGTGGAGTGGAGCAGGAGGCGAGGAGCAGCAGAAGAAGGGATGAAGTATGAATGATGAAGTATGAACGGCGGCGGCGCGCAGTCGCGGAGGCCGGGGAGGAGTTTGGTTGTGACATGTCGCGCAGCGCCTCGCGTCCGAAATTCAGCGGTTCATCGTTCATCGTTCATCCTTCATCCTTTCACTTCGCGCCCGCCTTCTTGAGCACGTCGGCCAGCTTCACGGGCGCGCCGCCTTGCCGCTTGCTTTCGTCGGCGGCTTCCATGAACGCGAACAGCTCGATGGTCTCTTCCGGTGTCACGGGCGCGACCCCGGTCTGGAAAAACTTCACAACCTCGCGCAGCAGGCCCGAGTAATCGCCGCCGGGCTTCTGGTCGGCGACGCCCTTGCTCCCGTAAGCCGTCACGCGATACGGCGCGGAGCCGTCGCGGATGCCGCGGAAGATGCCGACGCGCCCGCCCTTCCACACGCCGGTGACGACGTCAGTGCCGGGCGTCGAGACCCGCACGACGGATTCGCAGCCGGTGCCCATGATGGTGTAAAGCGCCTCGGCCGAGTGAACGCCATACCAGAACAGGTCGGGATGGGTTTTCTCCAGTGAACACGGGCCGGTCGAGAGCGCGCCGCGGATTTCACCCAGCGCGGCATTGGCCTTCAGTTCCACGAGACCGGGGTAGTAGCGCAGCGAAGACGAGCTGAACACCGGCACCTTCGCCTCGCGCGCAAGCTGGAAAATCTCGACTGCGTCCTTGAGCGAGCCGGCGACGGGCTTGTCAATGAACAGCGGCTTCTTCGCGGCGATGACGGGCCGGGCTTGTGCGAGGTGCGGGCGGCCGTCCACGCTCTCGATCATCACCACGTCCACGTGCCGGCACAGTTCCTCGATGGAGTCGTAGAGCTTCACGCCGTATTTCTCGGTGAGCGTCTTGGTGAAGCCCTCGACGCGATCCGCGCTGGACGGGATGTCCGCGCTGCCGCCCTTGAATGCGGCGACGACCTTGGCGCCGGGAATGTGGCTCTTGTGCGCCGGGTCGTTGAGGATGCTGGTGAAGGCGGTGACGTGCGACGTGTCCAAACCGATCATCCCGACGCGCAAGTCGGCTGCGAACGTGGCGGTGGCGGACAGGAGGGTGAGGAGCAGTGCGGCGCGTTTCATAAAGGCTTGCGGAGAGTAGTCGCGCCGGCAGAGCGCTGTCAAAGGTGGCGAAGGCCGGATGAGGGGTGCGGCTACCAGCACCGGCGCAGCAACCCCTCACCCCGGCCCTCTCCCCTTGCTCCGCAAAGGGAGAGGGAGAAGCAGCGCGTCGTGTGTAGCGGCGCTCAATTCACAAACGACGCCTCGTTCGCGAGCAGCAGCGCGTGCGCGTATTCGGCCCACACGCCGAGCGGTTTGACTGCGGCCGCGGGCCGGCCTTGCGGGCGAACGGGGCCTTTCTTTCCGGGAGGGACAAGTTGCGCGACCTGCACGGGCGGCGGCTGCGGCGCGGCTGCGGTGCTGCCGACGGGCGCGTCCTCGAAGAAGTCGAGGCCGAGGCGCTGTTCAACCTCCGTTGGCGGGCGTTGAAAGAGAAGTTCGTAGAGCCACTTGATGCGCGCCTCGGGGTCGGAGAGGGACTTGAAGTCGCCGCGCTCGACGATGGCGCGCGCCTGCTCGACGACGAGCGGGCTGTTCATGAGGAAGAGCGCCTGCTGCGGCACGGTGGTCTGGTAGCGCTTGCCGCTCGGCATCTCCGGCGTGGCGACATCGAAGTGGTTGAACACCTCGGGCACCCCGGCGCGGTCAATGTATCCATAAATGGTCCGGCGCGTGGAGTAGCCGCTGGGCCGCAGCGCCTCGGCCATCTTGCCGCCAATCTTCGCATTGCGCTGGGCGCCAGCCTGGTTGCCGAGGCTCACGGGTTTGCCGCCCATCGTGCGGTCGAGGGTGCCGGCCATCGCGAGGACCGAGTCGCGCAGCGGCTCGAATTCGAGCCGGCGCACGTTCTGCCGCCACAGCAGCCGGTTGAACGGGTCCACCTGCGCGAAGCGCGGGTTGTTGGCTGTGCTTTGCTGCCACGTGTTCGAGAGCAGGATGAGCTTGTGCAGCTTCTTGAGCGACCAGCCGTTGTCCATGAAATGGCTCGCGAGCCAGTCGAGCAGCTCGGGATGGCTCGGCGGCGCGCTCATCGTGCCGAAGTCGTCCGGCGTGGTCACGATGCCCTCGCCGAAGTGGTGCAGCCAGACGCGGTTGACGAGCACGCGCGCGGTGAGCGGGTTGCTGCGGCTGGCGACGGCGTTCGCGAGTTCGAGGCGGCCGCTGCCCTGTGTGAACGGCCGCGGGTTCGGGCCGGACACGATCTCGATGTAGCGGCGCGGAATCACCGGGCCCTTGTTCTCCGCTTCGCCGCGGAGGAAGAGCGCCGAGTCGGCCGGGCGCAGCTTGTCCTCGATGGCCATCGCGCGCACGGGCGAGCCGGGATGGTTGATGTCGAGCGCGTCGCGCTTGGCGCGCAATTGAAGCGATTCCTGCTGCAAAGCCTTCTTGTTCGCCGCCGCGCCGCCGGTCGTGGCCTTCCGCTTGAGCGCGTCGGCGTCCTTCTCGATCTCGGTGAGTTCCCTCACATAGGCCTGATAGGAGGCGCGGTCGTCCGGCACCTTGATGATGGGCCGCTCGGCGGGTTCCTGGCTGCTCGCGAAGATGCCGTGCAGCGCGTAGTAATCCTTCTGCGGGATGGGGTCGAACATGTGGTCGTGGCAGCGGGCGCATGAGACCGTGAGCGCCTGAAAGCCCTTCGTGACGACGTCAATGCGGTCGTTGATGACGTCGTTGTTGTTGCCGCCGAAATGGTCGCCAAGCGTGAGGAAGCCAAGCGCGGCCAGCGGCGCGCGGTCGGCGTTGCGGGCCGCGGGAAGTTTGTCGGCGGCGATTTGCTCGCGGATGAACTGGTCGTAGGGTTTGTCATCGTTGAACGATTGGATGACGTAATCCCGATACGTCCACGCGAACGGATACGCGGGGGTCTCGCGGCGGCGCGCGGGGTCGCCGACGGTGTCCGAGTAGCGCGCAACGTCGAGCCAGTGCCGGCCCCAGCGTTCGCCGTAGTGCGGCGAGGCGAGCAGTTTGTCCACGACCTTCTCGAAGGCCTTCGAGGACTTGTCAGCGAGGAAGTCGTCCACTTCCTTCGGGGTGGGCGGAAGGCCGATGAGGTCGAAGTAAACGCGACGGATGAGCGCGCGCTTGTCGGCGGCGGCGCTGGGCTTGAGGTTCTTCTCCTCGAGCTTCTGGAGCACGAACGCGTCCACGGGATTCGCAACCCAATCCTTGTTCTGCACTGCGGGTTCGGCGGGCTTGCTCACGGGGCGGAACGCCCAGTGGGATTTCTTTTCGGTGGAGTTCGCGGCGTATTTGCCTTTCGGATCGCCGCCGGTGCGCGGGTCGGGCGCGCCCATCTTCACCCAGGCTACGAGGTCCGCGACCTGTTTGTCCGTGAGCTTCTCGCCCTTCGGCGGCATCTGCAGGTCGGCGTCCTTGTAGGAGACGGCCTTGATAAGCAGGCTTTTCTCGGCATTGCCCGGCACGATGGCAGGCCCGGTTTCGCCGCCCTTGAGCAGGCCCTCGCGCGTGTCGAGCGCGAGGCCGCCCTTGACCTTGCCCTCGGCGGCGCTGTGGCACTTGTAACAGTTGTTCGCCAGCACGGGCCGCACGTAGCGCTCAAAGTAATCGAGCTGCGCCGCGGTCAACGGCGCGGCGCCCGTGGCTGATGGCGTGGTCGCGGGTGCGGCGGGCGAGGGAGCCTTCGCAGACGGAGTCGGATTGGTCGCAGGCGCGGCGGAAGGCGCTGGCTTGATGGCGGGCGCCTGCTTCTTCTTCTTTTGCGGCTGTTGTTGGGGCGCGGCTGTCGCGTCGAGGACGACCACCAGCGCGCCCAAGGCGAGCGCGGCGCAGGCGACGGGGATGAGCCGGAGTTTGAGGGAGCGCATATCAGGCGATGATTCCCTTGGCGACATTGCCAAAGTTGTCCGTGAGCCGGAAGTCGCGGCCGTTGTAGCGGAAGGTCAGCTTCTCATGATTGAAGCCGAGCAGGTGCAGGATCGTGGCGTGCAGGTCGTGCACGTGCACCTTGTTCTTCACAGCAGCTCCGCCGAATTCATCGGTCTCGCCCCATACCGTGCCGCCCTTCACGCCGCCGCCGGCGAGCACCATCGAGAACCCGCGGTTGTTGTGGTCGCGACCCGGATTGTCGTTGCCGTTGCGGTCGCGCACGGGTTTGCGGCCAAACTCACCGCCGAGCACCACGAGGGTGCTGTCGAGCAGTCCGCGCTGCTTGAGGTCGGTGAGGAGCGCGGCGACCGGCGCGTCCACCTGGTTCGCGCTCGCGCGCAGCCGGTCCTCGAGATCATTGTGATGGTCCCATCCGCCGGCCCACACCTGCACAAAGCGCACGCCGCGCTCGACCAGCCGCCGTGCCAGCAGCATCTGCACACCCTGCGCGCCCGTGCCGTAAAGGTCGCGGACACTTTGCGGCTCCTTGTTCACGTCGAACGCGTCCGTCGCCGTCGCCTGCATCTTGTAGGCCATTTCGAACGCCTCGATGCGCGCCTCGAGCTGCGCGTCCTTCTGGAGGTTCTGGCTGTGGAGCGCGTTGAGCTTGTGCACAAGGTCAAGCTGGCGGCGCTGTTCGGGCGCGTTGAGGTAGCGATTGCGGATGTTCTCGATCATCTGCTCGACGTCGTTGACACGGGTGTTGACGCTCGAACCTTGGAAAAGTCCCGGCAGGAACGCGGCCTGCCAGTTGGACGAGCCCCCCGGCGGCGAGTTGCCGGGCCGAAGCGAGATGAAGCCCGGCATATTCTGGTTGTCCGTGCCGAGCCCGTAGAGGACCCACGAGCCGACCGACGGCTTGGCGAGGCGCAGCGAGCCGGTGTTCATGAACACCGTCGCCACGTCGTGCGCCGGGATGTCCGTGAACATCGAACGGATCACCGCCATGCTGTCCACGTGCTGCGCGAGTTTCGGGAAGACCTCGCTGACCTCGATGCCCGAGCGGCCGTGACGCGTGAACTTGAACGGCGAGCCCATCGCCACGCCGTTGTGGCCGGGGATGGACTTGCCATCGTTGCGGGTGAGCGCGGGCTTTGGGTCCCACGTGTCCACCTGCGACGGCGCGCCCTGCGTGAAGATGTGGATGACCCGCTTGGCCTTCGCGGCGAAATGCGGCTGCTTCGGCGAGAGCGGGGAAAGATCGGCGGCGGCGGGCGCGGCGGCGGCTTCGTCCGCAAGGAGCGAGGCCAGTCCGAGCGTGCCGAAGCCCATGCCCGCACGGGCGAGGAATTCGCGGCGGGTCTGGAAGTAATCCGCAAGCTCGGGCTTGCGGCAGCAGGCAGTGGATTGGTTCATGGCGGGATGCGCAACTTCTGTTGGCAGAGACGATGGCAGAACCAGCTTGGTTTCGCGACCGGGAAACCTTCCTCGCTCTCCTCTTCCCCGGCACCACTGAGTCCTTGCCTCCCCCTCGCGCCAGCCCGATGCTCCGAGTTGTGTCCGGCACCAACTCCTTCCGCCTCGGCGTGCTCGGCTCGGGCAAGGGCTCGAACTTCATCGCCATCGCCGATGCTTGCACCGCCGGCCGCCTGCCCGCGCAAGTTGCCCTCGTGCTCAGCGACGTGGAGGACTCGGGCACTCTCGCGCACGCCAGAATCCGCGGGCTGGCGGCGCGGTTCATCCCGCCGGGCAAGTTCCGCACCAAGCTCGACGAGGAGGCCGAGGCGGCTTACATCCGCGCGCTGCAGGACGCGAGCGTGGACCTCGTGGTGCTCGCGGGCTTCATGCGCATTCTCAAGGGGGAGTTCCTCCGCGCATTCGCGGGCCGCGTTGTGAACATCCACCCGTCGCTGCTCCCCAGCTTTCCCGGCCTCGAGGCGTGGAAGCAGGCGCTCGACTACGGCGTGAAGGTCACGGGCTGCACCGTGCACCTCGTGGACCAGGGCGTGGACACCGGGCCCATCGTTGCGCAGCAAACCGTGCCCGTGCTCGACGGCGACACGGCGGAGTCCTTGCACGCGCGCATCCAGCTCGCCGAACGCGAGCTGTTTCCCGCCGCCATCGCCCGGCTCGCGCGCGGCGAAGTCGTCGTGCTCGGACGGCGCACCGCCCAACGCTCGTGACCATGGGCGGCACAGCTTCACCGATCCTCCCCGGCGCGACGCTCGGCGTGCTCGGAGGCGGCCAGCTTGGCCGCATGTTCGCGCTTGCAGCCCGGGCGCGCGGCTATCGCATCCACATCTTCTCCCCCGAATACGACGCCCCCGCCGGACAGGTCGCCGACCTCGAAATCGTCGGCGAATACGAGGACGTGCATCACATGCGCGAATTCGCGCGCGGCGTCAGCGTGGTGACCTACGAGTTCGAGAACGTGCCGAGCCTCGCCGCCGAGACCACCGCGCAACTCGTCCCGGTCCGCCCCGGCGGCCACGTGCTGCATGTCGCGCAGCATCGCCTGCGCGAGAAGACCTTCCTGCGCGACCACGGATTTCCCGTGACGCCCTTCCGGCGCGTGACCTCGCTCGACGAACTGCGCGCCGCCGCGGACGCGCTCGGTCTGCCTGCCGTGCTCAAGACCGCGGGCTTCGGCTACGACGGCAAGGGGCAGGTGAAGCTGAGCCGCGCCGCGGACCTCGCGCCCGTGTGGGAGCGCTTCGCCGGTGCCGAGGCGGTGTTCGAGGCGTTCGTCCAGTTCGAGAAGGAGCTGTCCGTCATCGCGTCGCGCGGCGTGAACGGCGAGTGCGCGGCGTTTCCGGTGTTCGAGAACGCGCACGCCAACCACATTCTCGACCTGACGTTTGCGCCCGCCGCCATCGCGCCGAAAGTGGCCGGCGAAGCGCGCGCGTTGGCCATCGGCATCCTCGAACAACTCGACGTGACCGGCTTGCTTACAGTCGAGATGTTTCTGACGACCGACGGAAGGCTGCTCGTGAACGAACTCGCGCCGCGCCCGCACAACTCGGGCCACCTGACGATTGACGCGTGCGTGACGAGCCAGTTCGAGCAGCAACTCCGCGCCATCTGCGGCCTGCCACCCGGCTCCACCGAGTTGCACCGGCCCGCCGCGATGGCCAACCTGCTCGGCGACCTCTGGTCCGGCGGCGAACCGCGCTGGACCGCCGCGCTCGGCGACCCGCTCGTGAAGCTTCACCTCTACGGCAAGGCGCAACCACGCCGGGGCCGCAAGATGGGCCACCTCACCGCGACCGGCGCAACCGTCGAGGAAGCCGTCGCGCGCGTCACCCGCGCGAGACAGTTGCTGTGCGAGCCGCGCTTGCCGGGACTGTGAGTTCAGGGTATTCCATCGCGCGTTCCCTGGGGATGCGCGGCCCGTGCCGCACCGGGGCCGAGCGCCAAGAACGGAAAGCGCAGCACGCAACTCAGACCTCGGAACACTGCGCCCGGAACTGAACACCGATGCTCGAAGTCAAAGTCATTTGCGGTTGCGGGCAGAAGTTCAAGTTCGACACCGAACCGCTGGAGGGCCGGATGGCCGCGATCGTTCTCTGCCCGCGGTGCAACGCGGACACGACGGAGCTCGCCAACCGCGACATCGCCAACAAGCTCGCCGCCATTGCCGTGCCCCCGGCGGTTCCCGCGCCAGCAGCGCCAGCAGCGGCGAAGGTCGGTCCCGCGCGAGTGTCGCCAGGTCCATCCGCTCCCAAACCGGTGATGCCCGGTGGCGGCAAGTCCGCCGCGCCAACGCCTCCGATGCCGCCCATGCCAGCAGCATCGGCCGGTCCGCCCGCGCCTCCCGCACCGGGCGGCAGTGGGTTGAAGGTCGGCAACAAGGGCCACGCGCCCGCGCCCGCCGCGCCGCCGGGTGCGCCGCCGCCGCCGCCGCCGGTGGCGAAAGCCGATGACGACGGCGACGCGAAATCGAAACCGGCAGCCGCCGCCAAGAAACCTGCGTCCGCGAAGAAGCCCAGCCTCGCGCTCGCGTGCCTCGGCGCGTTCGTGGGCGCGCTGCTCGGCACGGTCGTGTGGGTTGCGGTGCTCTACTTCGCGGGCATCCGATCCGGTTACATCGCGCTGCTGGTCGGCGTCACCGCGGGTTTCGGTGCGAAGCTGCTCGGACGCGGCACAAGCGTCACGTTCGGTGTGGTGGCGGTGCTGTGCGCGCTGCTTGGCATCGTCGGCGGGAACGCGCTCGTCTTCGCCGCGCGCCTCGCCGAGTTCGTCGGTGAGACCGTGCAGACCGCCTACCGCGAGCGGATGGACCTCGCGCGCGCGGCGACCGCGGCGAAGAATGACGACGAACTCAAGAAGGCCGTGGCCTTCGAACTCGCGGCGGACCGCAACGATCCGCAGAAAGTCAGCGCGGCGGATCTCGCCAAGTTCAAGTCGGAGGAAATGCCGAAACTTCGCGACCTCGCATCGGGAAAGACAACAAAGGAACAGTTCGAGACGCAGTTCGCAGCGGAGTTGATGACGAACCTCGACTACGGGGAAATTCTCAGCCACATCTTCAGCATCGGCGCGATCATTTCGTGGATCATCGCCATCGGCGCGGCGTTCAAGATCGCGTCGGGGTGAGGGTTTGCCGAACCCCGATTCGCGCTTTGAACCCCTAAACGCAATGGAGCGCCGGTCTCCGACCCGGCGTGTCGCGGTTGATGGCCAGGTTCGCGCCGGATCGGAGATCGGCGCTCCGGTTCATGGGGAGGACTCAGCGGTTCACTCCAGCTTCCCGCGAACTGCCTCTGCCACTGCACTAAACGCCCTTCCTGCCGGCCCCTCCGGAGCGCTGACCACCGCGGGCACGCCGCGGTCGCCGCCTTCGCGGATTTCCACGAAGATGGGCACCTCGCCGAGAAACGCAAACGCGCGCCGCTCCGCCTCCGCGCGGCCGCCGCCATGGCCGAAGATGTCCACGCGCGAGCCGTCGGGCGCGGTGAAGTAACTCATGTTTTCGACGATGCCGAGGATGGGCACGTTGACCTTCTCGAACATCGCGATGCCCTTGCGCACGACGCCGAGCGACGCCTCCTGCGGCGTGGTGACGATGACGCCGCCATCCAGCGGCACGGTCTGGCAAAGTGAAAGTTGCGCGTCGCCCGTGCCGGGCGGCAGGTCCACGAGCAGCACGTCAAGGTGGCCCCAGTCCACCTGCGTGACGAATTGCTGCACGGTTTTCTGGATCATCGGCCCGCGCCAGATGACCGGCTGGTCGCCGTCGAGCAGGAAGCCCATGCTCATCAGTTTCACGCCGTGGTTCATCGGCGGGACGAGCTTCTCCTCGTCGCTCACGAGCGGGCGCTGGTGCACGCCCATCATCAAGGGGATGCTCGGCCCGTAGATGTCGCAGTCGAGCAGGCCGACATCGAGCCCGAGCCGCGCGAGCGCGCAGGCGAGGTTGACCGAGCAGGTGGACTTGCCCACGCCGCCCTTGCCGCTGGCGACGGCGACGATGCGCTCGATGCCGGGCAGGCGGTTGCGCTGCGGGAACACGCCCGCAGGCTGCGGGCCGGGCGAAACCTGCGGCTGCCTGACCTCGACGATGGCGTGCTGCACACCGGCCAGCGCGCGGACGGCGGATTCGCACGCGGACTTGAGCTGCGCTGCGACGTCGGGATTGGGCGACGTGAGTTCGAGCCGCACACTCACGGCGCCGTTGTTCGCCGCGATGGCCTTCACGAGGCCGAACGAGACGATGTCGCGCGAGTAGCCGGGATACTTCACGGCCTTGAGCGCTTCGAGGACGGCTTCCTGCGTCAACATGGCGGCGGAATTTCGAGTGCGACCGGCGGGTTGTCCATCCTTTTCAACGCGCTGGCGAAGCGGGCGGAGTGTCAATCAACGACCCGGCTTCGCGAAGGGGCGTTTGCACGATCGTCGAATCAATCCACTTGCGGCGCTGGACGGCATCGCTTTCGGCGGGCCAGCGCGCGAGCACGGCGCGAGGTCAATAGACAGCGCGGTCTGTCCGTCCTTGCCGACGCCCGCAATGTAGGCCGCGAGGGCAGGCCGAATGACCGCCGCATCGCGCCGCTGCGACGCGACGATGACCCTGAACGCCGGCAGCCGCGATGTGTCCGAGCCGCACTCGTCCGCGGCACGGAAGAGCCGGTCGGCTTCGTCCCAATGACCGAACTGCGCGGCGTTCGCGCCGAGCGCGGCGAGGTGTTTCGCCCAGCCAAGCCGGTCGGCCTCGGGCGGGGATTTCGCAGTGACGATGAGCTTGGAGAGCATCTGCGACGCGCCGTCGGCGTCGCCGTGTTCGCGCATGAGCAACGCGAGGTTGCCCGCGCCGCCAATCTGCCGCGGATGATTCGGCGCGTGCTTTCTGTCCAGGCCGAGCGCGCGCCGGCAGAACTGTTCGGCCTCATCCTTGCGCCCTTCGCCGCGGAGAAACGAGGCGAGGTTTTTCATCCAGCCCGCGAGGTCCGGATGGTCGTCGCCCTTGTTGCGCCCGGTGGCGGTGACCGCTTCGCGGAAGAACGCGTCCGCGTCGGACCTGCGGCCGCTAGTCCGCCCGCGCGCCTTCCTTCGACGTGCCGTCGCGACTGCGCCACGCGAAGCGCGCGGTCATCGCGTTTGGCCTGCGCTCGACCACGTCCGCGATGAGCCCGCCCATCACCGGCGCGAACTTGAAGCCGTGCCCGCTGTCGCCTGCGGCCACCACCAGGCCTTCGCGCTGCGCGTCGTGGGCGATCCAGAAGTTCCCGTCGAACGTGTCGCAGTAAAGGCACGTCCGGCTCGCAACCAGCGGCGCGTCGGCGAGCGCGGGAAACGTGTCGCGCAGGAATGCGCGGAACCGCTCCTCCTCGCCCGCCCAAATCACACGCGGCTCGTCTGGATGCACGCGCCGGCCTGGACCGTGATTCGCGACCTTCACCGTGCCGTCCGCGAGCGCCGGGAATCCATACCAACCCGTGCGCGAGATGTCCGCCGCCCACACCGGAAACCTCGGCGCTTGCCACTCGGCTGGAATCGCGACCTTGAAGTGCAGGACGGGCTGCGCCGTCGCCCACATCACGTCCGCAAGATGCGGCAGCAGCGTCGGCGTCCACGCTCCCGCCGCGATGAGCACCAGGTCAGCGCGCAACTCTTCGCCGGTGGTGGTCACGACGCCCGTCACGCGCGACCCGCGTTCGATCAGGCGCGCAAAGCCCGCGCCCTCGCGGACAATCACACACGCGTCGCGCACTTCGACCGCAAGCCTCGCGACGACCTTGCCGCTCTCCGCCCAGCCCGCGCGCTCGCTCAAGTAGCCATCCACAAAGCGCTCCGGAGCCCACGCCGGGAATTGCGCGCGCAAGCCATCGGCCTTCACGCGCCGCACGGGAAAGCCGCGTTTCGCCAGCCGCGTGAAACTCTCGTGCTCGAAGCAGCCCGGCGTCATCGCGTCCCGGCGCATCAGCAGGAACCCATCCTCGTGAAACAGCGCTTCGCCCCACTGGAGATTCCACAACCGCCAGCCCGCGAGACTCGCCTCGCCGAGCGCGGTGTAAAGTTCGTCGCTGCCGTAGTCGGCGCGCACGACCTTGCTGATGTCCGTCGAGGCGGCGGTCGGGCGCGGAATGGGTTCGGGGTCGAGCAGCGTCACGCGCCAGTTGCGCCGGCGAAGCTCCAGCGCTGCCGTGAGCCCGAACATCCCGCCGCCGACGATGAGGACGGTGCGCTCCATGTTTACGTGGGCAGCTTGTCGAAGCGCATCGCGGCGCGGCCCCACTCGGCGCGGTCGCGCGGGGCGAAGGTGCGGATGTCGCTGGAGCGCAGCACGAGGTCGCGCGCGGCTTCGAGCGAGTAAATCGTCCCGAGCGTGATCGCCTGCACGAGCACGTTGCCCAGCGCGGTCGCCTCCCCGGGGCCGGCGCGGACGGGCACGCCGCAGGCGTTCGCGGTGAACTGGTTGAGCAGGTCGTTCTTGCTGCCGCCGCCAACGACGTGGATGACGCCGATGCGCGCGTCGGTGAGCAGTTCAATTTCGCGAAGGGTCTTGCGGTAAAGCAGGGCGAGGCTTTCGAGGCAGCAGCGCACGAACGCGCCGAACGAGCCGGGCGCGGGCTGGCCGGTCGCCTCGCAATACTCGGAGATGGCCGCGGGCATATCCGCAGGCGAGAGGAAGCGCGGATCCGTCGGATGGATGAGCGATTGCAGCGGCTTGGCGGCGGCGGCGAGGCGGGTCAGCTCGGCGTAGTCGAGATCCTTGCCGGCGCGCGCCCATGAGCGGCGGCACTCCTGCACGAGCCAGAGGCCGCTGAGGTTCTTGAGCAGGCGCACAGTGTTGGCGTAGCCGATTTCGTTGGTGAAGTTGAGCGAGCGGCTCAGGTCCGTGATGACGGGTTCCGCGACTTCGACGCCCATCAACGACCATGTGCCGGAGCTGATGTAGGCCCACGCCGGGCGGCGAGGGTCGGGCTTGGTGCCGCGCGTGCCTTGCGCGACGGGGACGGCGGCAACCGCGGCGGCGGTGTCGTGCGAACAAGTGGCGATGACTTCGATGGGGCCGAGGCCGGTTTCCTTCGCGAGCGGCGGCAGCAGTTTACCCAGCCGCGCGCCGGATGACACGAGCGGCGGGAGCTTGTTCGCGGGCAAGCCGACTGCCTTGAGCAACGTCGGCGACCACTCGCGCGCGCGCGGCGCGCACAATTGCGTCGTGCTCGCGAGCGAGACCTCGGCCCGCGCCGCACCGCTGAGCATCCAGAGGAACGCATCGCCGATGAGCAGGAACTTCGCGGCGCGCGAGAGGCGTTCGGGCGGCTCGGCGGCGAGTTGAAAGAGCGTGTTGATGGGCATGAACTGGATGCCCGTGCCAGCGAAGATGTCCTCCCACTTGTGCTTCGCGAGCACGGTCTCAACGCCGGCGCGGGTGCGCGCATCGCGGTAGTGAAAAACCGGCTCGATGATGCGGTTCCACGCGTCGAGCAGGACGTAGTCGAGGCCCCACGAGTCGCAGCTCACGCTCGACACCGGCAGCTTGCGCGCGGCGGCCTTTGCAAGTCCTGCGCGCACGCCGTCGAACAGCGCGGGGATGTCCCAATGCAATCCGCCGTCGGTGCGGAGCGGCGTGTTCGGGAAGCGATGGACCTCCTCGATGCTGATGCGCTGCGTGCCGGCGGTGCCGAGGACCACACGGCCACTCTCGGCACCAAGGTCAATGGCGATGTGGTGCGTGGGGTTCATATGCGGTGCGATGCGCGCGGCATTCGCGCGCGATTGGAGTGGCAAACACCGCGTGAGCCAAGCCGCCTTTGCGGAGGCGGGCCGCAGAATCCATCAATCCGGACTGCGGTTCCGGCTGCAGTGCTGGACCGGGAGGCATGGTTCCGGGAATTGGCTTGTCGCGCCGCGGAGGGCGGGATTAGCTTCGCGGCGCTTCGGGCCAGAGTAGCTCAGGGGTAGAGCAGAGGACTCATAAGCCTTTGGTCGGGGGTTCAATTCCCTCCTCTGGCACCAGTCTCCAAGCTGCGCGGACTCGCGCTTCACGCCCCGGGCTGGGCTTTGGCCTTCTTTGCTTCCTCGATGGTTTTCTCCTGCAGTTCGCGCGGCATTTCCTCGTAGTGGCTGAATTCCTCGGCGTGCAGGCCGCGTCCGCCTGTGAGCGAGCGCAGCACCGTGCCGTAGTGGTAGAGCTCGGCTGCGGGAACCGTTGCCTTCACAACTTGGAAGCTGCCGTCGGCGTCCTGTCCCATGATGCGGCCGCGGCGGCGCGAGAGGTCGCCGATGACCTTGCCTAGGGAATCGTCGGGAATGGTGATGTCGAGCTTGTGGATGGGCTCGAGCAGGCACGGCCTCGCGTTGTTGAAGGCTTCCTTGAAGGCCTCCTTGCCGGCGAGTTGGAAGGAGATGTCGTTGGAGTCCACGGGGTGCATCTTGCCGTCGTAGAAGTCCACCATCACATCCACGATACGGTAGCCGGCGAGGATGCCCTCCTTGCAGGCGGAGTTGACGCCCTTCTCGACGGACGGGACGAAGGTGCGGTCCACGTTTTGCCCGGAGAGGGACTGGGTGAATTCGAGGCCCGTGTTGCGGGGCTTGGGCTCGATACGCATCCACACCTCGGCGAACTGACCGGAGCCGCCGGTTTGTTTCTTGTGGCGATACTTGGAGTCGGCCTTGGCCTTGATGGTCTCGCGGAACGGAATGCGCGGCGCGGCAAGTTCGACCTCGACCTTGAACCGGCGCTTGAGCCGGTCAATGAGGACTTCGAGGTGGAGCTCGCCTTGCGCCGAAAGCACGGTCTGGTGCAGCTCGCCGTCCACATGGAACTGAAAGGTTGGATCCTCGTGTTGTATCGCCGTGAGGCCCTGCGCGACCTTGTCTTCCTCGCCCTTGGCCTTGAGCCGGATCGAGGAGTGGATCGTGGGACGCGGGTATTCGACTTTCGGAAGCGTGACCGGGCGCGTGGTGCTCGAAAGTGTGTTGCCCGTGTTGGTGGCCTTGAGCTTTACGACAGCCGCGATGTCGCCGGCGCCGAGCTTCGGAACGGTCTCACGGTTCCGCCCGTTGAGGAGGTAGATCTGGCCGATTTTTTCCGTCGTGCGGCGGTCGCTGTTCAAGAGTTCCGTTCCAAACTGAATCGAGCCGGAGTAGAGCCGGAAGAAGGAGAGCTCGCCGAACTGCGCCTCGGTCATCGTTTTCCACACGTAGAGAACGGGGTCGGCATCGGCCAGTTTCACCTCGACTTCCTTGCCGTTGGCACCCAATGCCGGGACGTTCGCGCGGTCCACGGGCGAGGAGCCGTATTTGGTGATGACGTCGAGAAGCCGCATCACGCCAACGTTTTGCTCCGCGGCCGTGCAGAAGACGGGGATGAAGGACTGCTTTTGCAGTGCGGCGTGCAACCCGGCGCGCATTTCGTCCTCGGAAAGCCCGCCCTGCTCGAAGAACTTCTCCATCAGCGAGTCATCCGCCTCGGCGATGTATTCGATGAGCTGCTGGTGAAGCGCCTTGACCTGCTCGGCTTGCGCGCCGGTGGCGGGCGCCTCGGTGAACTTGCCGCTGCGGTCGGCGGCGTAGGTGATGACCTCGCTGCGGATGACATCAAGCACCTGGCTGAAGCCGGGGCCGGCGTTGAGCGGAAGGTTGAGCGGGAAAACCTTCGGCCCGTAGTGCTCGCGCAACTGGGCGAGAACGGCATCGAATTTGGCGTTCTCCTTGTCGAGCGCATTCACGACGATGAACTTCGGCAGGCCGAACTGCGTGGCATACTTCCAGACCTGGTCGGTGCCCACGCCGACCCCATGCACGGCGTGCACGACCACGAGCGCGAAGTCGCCCACCCGCAACGCGCCAAGCCCCTCGGCGATGAAGTCCGAGTAACCAGGGCAGTCAATGATGTTGAGCTTGCGGCCGAGCCACTCGCCGTGCAGCAGCGAGGCGTGCGTGGAAATGAGCCGCGCCTTCTCGCTGTCGTGGTAATCGCTCGTGGTCGTGCCCGCGGCGATGGAGCCCATGCGGCCGATGACGCCGCAGCACGCGAGCATGGCCTCCGAAAGCATGGTCTTGCCGGAGGAAGCATGGCCGACGATGGCGAAATTCCGGATGTCCTTGGGTGCGTAGTCTTTCACAAGCAGGGCGGCGTTTTGCGTGTTTCCCGTTTCCCGGGGGTCTGGTGACGCGCGGAGCGTAGCAGCGCGACCGCATCCGCCAAGTCCAAAGACGGCCACGCGCGGGCGCGCAGGTAAGACCACTCCTATCGACGCGCCGACGTGTGTGATAGCCTCTCCCGCGAATGAATCTGCTCCAGTGTGGCGTCCTGCTGGCAGTTCTGGCCGGCACCGGTCTTCGGGCTTCCGCCGCTTCCAACAGCATCGCGCGCACTTGGAACGAGCGCGCACTCGCCGCCATCCGCGCCGACACGCCGCACCCGCCCGCGCAGGCGCGCAACCTCTTCAGCCTGTCGGTCTGCATGTATGACGCGTGGGCGGCGTATGACACGAACGGCGCGGTCGGCTTCATCTATCGCGCGAAACACGCAGCCGCGGACATCCCCGCCGCCCGACGCGAAGCCATCAGCTACGCGGCGTATCGCATCATGCTCGAACGCCACTTCTACTCGAAGACCGCGAGCACCACGCTCGCCGCGGACCACGCGTTGATGGCGTCGCTCGGCTACGGCACGAACAACATCTCGCGCGACACGAACTCACCCGCGGGCGTGGGCAACTCGGTCTTCGATGCGGTCTCGGCGTGGTTCATCAACGACGGCGCGCGGCAAACGAACGGAACGCAGTCCGCGCCCTACCCGGACCAACCGCAGGGCTCGGGCGGCTACGTTTACACCAACCCCGCGCTCGCCACCGGACGCGCGGGCATTGACGACGGGTTCGGCAACACCGTCGTGGACATCAACCGCTGGCAGCGGCTGCTCGTGATCAACGCGGTGGACCAGAACGGATTTCCGCAAGGCCCGACGCAGAACTATCTCGGAGCGCAGTGGCTCGGCGTGCGGCCGTTCGCACTCGCGCGCACGGACGCGACGAAGCCGTTCATTGATCCCGGTCCGCCGCCCCTTTTCGGTGGCGCCACGCATGCGGAGTTCGTGAGCAACGTCGTCGAAGTCATCCGCTACAGCAGCCAGTTGACGGTGGACGACAACGTGATGGTGGACATCTCGCCCGCGTCCTTCGGCAACAACTCGCTTGGCGCGAACGACGGGGCGGGCCGTCCGCTCAATCCCGTGACCGGTTCGCCCTACACGCCGAACGTGGTGAAGCGCGGCGACTATGTGCGCGCGCTCACGGAGTTTTGGGCCGATGGGCCGACATCCGAGACGCCTCCCGGCCACTGGAACATCATCGCCAACGACATTGCCGACCATCCGCTCACGATCAAAAAAATCGGCGGCACCGGCCCGGCAGTGGACGACCTCGAGTGGGACGTGAAAGTCCACTTCGCGCTCAATGCCGGCGCTCACGATGCCGCGTGCGCCGCGTGGGGGCTGAAGCGTTTTTACGACGGCTGGCGTCCTCTCAGCGCTGTGCGTTACCTCGGCGGGCTTGGCCAGTCGAGCCTTCCCGCAAGCCCGTCGTATCACTCCAACGGTTTGCCCCTCATCACGAATCTCATTGAACTGGTCACGGAGGACTCCGTGCTTTCTGGCCGGCACGCTGGATTGGTCGCCGGCAAGATTGCGATCTTCACGTGGGCGGGCGAGACGCCGCAGCGCGTCACGGCCAACGGAGTCCGGTGGATGCACGCCGACACATGGACCACGTATCAGCGCACGAACTTTGTGACGCCCGCCTTCCCCGGTTACGTCTCGGGCCACAGCACATTTAGCCGCTCCATCGCGGAAGTGCTGACCGGCATCACCGGGTCGCAGTTCTTCCCCGGCGGGATGGGAACCTACACCATCACGAACCTCCTCAATGAGGCCGGGCCGTCACAGCCAGTCACGCTGCAATGGGCGACTTACTTCGATGCTGCGGACCAGGTCGGCCTCTCGCGCATCTGGGGCGGCATCCATCCGCCCGCGGATGACTTCGCCGGACGGCGCGTCGGCTCCACATGCGGGCAGGGTGCGTGGGCGCTGGCGAGGAAATACTTCGACGGCACCGTGACCAACTCGCCGGTCACGCTCGCGTCGCGCCCGCTCGGGCCGGGCCAGTGGGAACTGCGCTGCGACACGCTGCGCGGCTTCTACTACCAGCTCCAATCCACGGCGGACCTGCGCTCGGCGTTCACCAACGAACCCGGCGGCTTCGTGCGCGCGCTCGATTCGTCCATCCTGCGCACGAACGAGTTCTCCGGTCCGGCCCGGTTCTTCCGGTTCATCCGCGCGACATCGCAGTAGCCACCGCATGAAACGAATCTCGTTGGGACTCGTTGCGACAGCTTCACTTCTTCTTCTTCTGTCGCCGCCGCTGGCGCGCGCGCAGACCATCACCGCCGTTGCGGGCACTGGCATCGCGGGCTCGGCCGGCGATGGCGGCTTGGCGACCAACGCGACTCTCAATCTCCCGACACGCGTGGTCGTGGACGCCACGAACAACCTCCTCATCGTCGAGCAAGCGGGTCATCGCATCCGGCGCGTCAGTGCGGCGATGGGCGTCATCACCACGTTTGCGAACACGACGGGCACGAGCGGCTCCAGTGGCGACGGCGGCGCAGCGACGGCAGCGCAGTTGCGCGTTCCGGTCGGGTTGGGGCTCGGTCGCATCTCAGTTTCTTGCAGCACAGAGGGAAGGACGGACGAACTGACAGAAAGAAGCGGGCAAAAGAAGGACTGGCAAACGGCGCAGCACGGACGGCAGGTGAACGAAGGAAGGCGCATCCACTCCTTTGGCCGCGCATTCGTTTGTCCCCATTCGTTTGCCAACCTCATGAGTCCTGACATGGGCTCGGACCCCCGGTTTTTTCTGCCTCCTTCGTTCTGTCCGTTTCCGACGCCTGAGTCGCTTGCAAGACAGTGAGATGCGCCCTTGGGGCTCGACAGCAACACCAACCTCTTCCTCGCCGACCGCGACAACCACAAAGTGCGGCGCATCTCGCCGCCCGTTCCCGGCGTGCCCGCGTCCATCGTCGTCGAACCGCAATCCGGATCCGCTGCGGCGGGCAATCCCGTCTCACTCGCCGTGACCGCTGCGGGCGCTGCGCCGCTTGCGTTCCAGTGGTTCTTCACCAACGATCCCGTAGCCAGAGCGCGACGTTCAGCGTCGGCGTCACGGGGACGATGCCCTTCACGTATCAATGGCAGTTGAACGGAACCAACATCGCTGGTGCGACGGGACCGAGCTTCACCACCGGGGCGCTCACGATGAACGACTCGGGTGCGTATCGGGTGGCGGTGACGAACATGGCCGGTGGCGTGTTGAGCGCAGCCGCCACGCTCACGGTGTTGACGTCTCCGGTCACATCACGCAGCAGCCCGCGTTCGCCGGGTCGAATGCGACGTTCACGGCGGCCGCTGACGGCTTGCTGCTTTTCTTCCAGTGGCGGCGGGACGGCCTCGCGCTGACCGGTGCGACGAACTTCTCGGTCACGCTCACGAACGTCGCGCGCACGAACGCCGGCGATTACACGCTCGTGGTCACGAACCTCGCAGGTGCCGCGACGAGCGCCCCCGCGGCTCTGACCGTGCATGTGCGGCAGCGGTTCGACGCGCCTGCGTCGCTGGGAGGAGGCGTGTTCCGGCTGCGCTTCGGATTCGAGGACGGGTTCGCGCTCACGGCGGGTGACCTCGCTCGATTCGACGCGCAGTCGTCCTCCAACCTCGTTGACTGGGTCGCGCTCACGAACGTGCTCTCGGTCAGCGGCGGCCAGTTGCAACTGGACGACACGAGCTCGCCGCAGTTCCTCCGCCGGTTTTACCGCGTCATCGAGCGGTGAGCGTCGTGCGTGGTGAGGTCAATTTCCAATCGCCAATTGGCAATTGCCAATTGGAATTTGGAAATCATTCGTCATCCCCGACTCGCTTGATGGCGCCTCTTCGAGGAGGGCGGAGCCTGTTGTTACCAGCTCAGAACGTTGTCCTTGTTCTTGCCCTTGTCGGCCTTGCCTTCGGGCAGGTTCTTCAAGTTGAAGTCCGCCGTGCCATCGGGACCGAACGACCACACCATCACGTCATCCTTGGACAGGAAATTGTGGCGCGTGATCGGATGGGCGGTCGCGGGCGCCGAATACGGCGGCGGATTGGGTCGGCGCAGCCTTGACCAGGCCGTTTTGCGAATCCTCGTCGGGAGCGGGCTTCTCGGACGCGTGCGCGAACGCATAGAAGCTGTCCCAAGTGTTGGCGTCGTAATCGAGGTGAATCGTCACGATGTAGGGATTGCCCCACGGGACTAGGTCGTCGCCGATGCCGGGCGACGTCACGCCGGGCACCATGCGGGCCTACAGGAATTGGATGCCCTGGGGATTGTAGGTGTGGCCCCAGTTGACCGTCTGTGGCGTGCCGGGCGTCCTGTAATGCTCGATGTCCATCAGAATGGAGATGAGCTCCGAGTTGTTGGCTTGGTAGTCGAGCGGGATAAGCTTCCGCGTCTGGCTCACCACGGAGATGAACGGCTTGCCGTTCGGCGAGACGAGCGTGCCGCGCCCGCCTTGCCCGACGGTCTCATAAGTGAAGTTCCGGGGAGGCAGCGGAATGCCGCCGCAGAACGTCGGCGTGGCCGCGCGCCTCGAAACCGGGAATCGCCCGTAGGTGTCCTTGTAGGCGTGAATCGCGTCCACAAGGTCCCGGACTTCCTTCCTGGCGACGGCGCCCTTCGCCTGCGCTTTCGACTTGGAAACCGCACTGAGTGTGAGTCCGGACAACGCGGCGACGATGCCCATCACGACCACCAGTTCAGAGAGCGAGAATCCTGCGCGGTGGCGCTGGGCTGGCTTTCGACCGCGTCGTTCACCGCCGTCACGCGCACCTTCACCGCCGCGCTGCTCGGCAGCCCCGTGAGCGTGAAATCGCTGTCGGTCGGAGAACCCACCGGCACGAAGTCCGCGTCCACGCCCACCACCTGTTTCCACGCGCGGTAATGCGCCGCGCTGCGCGCGTCGCTCAGCGCGTTGAACAACACGCCCGCCTGCGCCGCCGTCACGTCGAGCGGCGCGTTCTCCTTCGCCGGGTTCGCCGTGAAGTAGAGCTTCATCGCGTTGAGCAACGCCTGCCGCTCGCCTGCGTGCCGGGGATGGCCAGCGACTGGTTCGGGAAACCCACCGGCTCCCACGCCACCGACCACTGGCTGCCCAGCGACGGCGCGAGCACGTCGCGCGCGATGCCGATGAACGCCTTGCCATTGGAATCGGCCACCGTCACGGCCGTCGTCAGTGTTTGCTTGGCCGCCTGCGCCGTCTCGGAATCCATCTTGGTGCCGGTGAGCGCGGTGATGGCCGGACGCACCACGGCCTCGAGGTTTTGCTTGATGCCCACGGCCACCTCGTGCGCGTGGAGCCCGTCGGCCATGTCCTCGGCCAGGGTGATGAGGTTGTCGAGCGATGCAGGCAGGGTGTTGCTGGCCATAAGTCAGTAGGGTTGGGGTTGCTGGACACGGAAAGAACACCGCGACTGCCGCAGGGTTGACACGCATTTCACGGATTCACACGGATGCCACGGCAGGGTTGACACGGATTTCACCGATTCACACGGATGGAAACCTGCGCACCCCTCACCCCATCCCTCTCCCCTCCTCCGAGGAGGGGAGAGGGTGCCCGACTTGTCCGCCGTAGCTTTGGCGAAGGTGGAAGGGCGGGTGAGGGGTGGTG
>Ga0233424_10000416_pt1 | contig 55300 bp, 54 predicted proteins | sample Watercolumn_Towu_FD_181011 | JGI IMG/M metagenome (GOLD analysis project Ga0233424, IMG submission 181011) | Freshwater microbial communities from Lake Towuti, South Sulawesi, Indonesia - Watercolumn_Towuti2014_125_MG | ecosystem: Environmental > Aquatic > Freshwater > Lake | place: Indonesia...
CCATGCCCAATCTGCCTGGCATCGGCCGTGCCACGGCGGTGCGGGTTTTCACGAAGCTTGGGTTCCGCATCGCTCACGAAGGCAAGCACACGATCATGTCCAACGGTCGGGTGCGCCTGACCATCCCTCGACACAATCCCATCAACGCCTTCACGATGGCGGATATCGCCAAGGATGCTGGTCTGACGCCCGAGCAGTCCCGGGAATGATGCGACTGAAACGATTGCCCGCTCTTGGCCGACGCGGTAAAGTCCAGATCATTTATGAACTGGCATGACCGAATCCTCAGCGATCCGCAGGTCTTGCGAGGCAAACCCTGCATCAAGGGCACACGCATCCCGGCCGCGCTTGTCCTAGGCTACCTGGCAGCGGGGCGTGAAACCGACGCCATCTTCAAGGAATTCCCGGACCTCACGGCGGCAGATGTCGCGGCGTGTTTGGACTACGCCCGTGAACTGGCTGACTTCGAGGCCGTGACCGTGTGAACCTGCGGTTTTCAGCGACCAATGCGTGCCGACGGAGATTACCGACACGCTTCGGCGGCACGGACACCAAGTCACACTGCTGCGGGAAGTCCTGCCCATCCGCGCGACTGATCCACTGGTGATCGCCAAGGCGCAGGAACTGGGCGCGATTCTCCTTTCCCTCAACGGCGACTTTGCCGACATCGTGAGCTATCCGCCAGCGCGTCGCTTGGGCATCGTGGGTGTCCAACTGCACAACCACCCGGAGATCATTCCGCAACTCCTGGAACGCCTGCTGCCTTTGCTCGACGCGCATCCACAGCAAGAGTTCTATCACGGCAAACTGTTTCTTGTGGAAGTCCATCGCGTGCGAATCAGGAAGTGAACTCCAACCAAGACGGAAAATGATCCATGCCCAACGAATTCAAATACGATGTTTTCCTTCGCCACCGCGCGAAGGACAAGGCGGTGGTGCGCCCGCTGGCGGAGCGGTTGCGGAAGGAAGGGCGGTCTCCAAACGCTAAAGGCCGAAGGCTAAATGACAAAGTGGAACTTCAGCCTCAAGTCAAATCAGGTCTGCGGCATGGGAGCGCTTTTCACCATGCCAACCCAGTTCAAACGTGTGACTGCCCTGATGGGCAGAATCCGCATCACGACGCGGTCGCCTTCAAGACACTGAAGGATAATGCTTGAAGACATTCTCAAGAAGCGACCCGTTTTTGGTTAGGCTCCTGTCCGTACTGAAAAAGCAAATTCCTATCAGTGATTTCGCGCGTCGTGCGAGATCGGACATCGGCCCACGTCGCTCACGCAGTTCCTCCATCTTGACGCCATGGAGCATCCAATGTATTACGATGACGTATGACAAAGATGCTGACGCTTAGAATTCAACCGGATCTGCTCGCGAAAGCGGAGGCTCGCGCAGCGGCTCTCGGCTTCGACCGAGGCCGGTATCTCCGGGAATTGATCGAACGCGACCTGGCGGGGTCCAAGGAAGCGCCGCGCAAATTTGCGTCCGAGGACTTCGTGGGATCAGCCAAGTTGGGAAAGGGGCCATATACGAACCAGCGAGTCCGAGCCGCTGTGCGCGCCCGATTGAAGGACAGGCATGAAACGCATCGCTGATACCGGCTTGCTCGTCGCGGCCGCGGATGCCGGGGACCGAGACCATCACTGGGCGGCGGAGGCTCTGCGGAGTCACACCCCGTTCCACACGTGCGAGGCCGTGATTCTCGAGACGGCTTGGGTGCTTGGCTCGCCTCTTGGTGTTCTGCGAGTTGTAGCGAGAGGAGATCTCGTGATTGATCCCGATTTCCACATGGCGGACGAACTGCCGCGTTTGCTCGCGTTATGCGCCAAGTACGCGGACCGGGAAATGGATCTCGCGGATGCCTGCTTAGTCCGGATGACGGAGCTTTCAACGCGGTGCCGCGTTTGGACGGTTGATCGCGACGACTTCAGCGCCTATCGGCGTCACGGGCGACAGCCAATCCCATGCGAGTTCCCGCCCGAGTGAGGATGGGTCGGTCCACCTATGCAAGCATCCTCAAACGTTGGAAAAGAGACAACGAACGGAAACGGTAATAACCGCGCGAATGGGCCCAGAGGCGTAGTCCATCCTCAATTGCCGCATAAGGAAAAGAGAAAAGGGTTCACCTTGATTGAACTGTTGGTGGTGATCGCGATCATTGCCATCTTGGCGGCGCTTTTGCTGCCGGCGCTAAGCCGGGCGGATAAGGGTCTCGGCTATTAGCCAAGTCCGCTGTCTGGCCCCGGGCATTTTGTCGTATTGGAGAGTTCTCGAATCGGCCGCAGTTGTGCCAGCTATTCCTCAAGGACCTTGACACTATTGCCTCTTCCGCCTCTGCGTTGTCAACAGGTCAAGTCCCGGCTATTGACCAACCCGCGCGTCCTTCTCAGGGTCGTCGCGCTGCCCAGGTCCGAGCTTGAGCAATCCAGGCCCGCGTGGTCACGGTTGTCCAGCTTGAGCGGGTCCTGGAAGGGAGATTCACTCTCGCTTAATGTTGGATCGGTTTGCCAAGCGAGCGTTTCTTCGGCGTTTCCTTGACGGCTTGCCGCGTCAGAACCCGTGAAGTAATCTGACACCATGAGCACGGTTCAAGAGATTGAGGCGGCGCTTTCCCGCCTGCCCATCGAGGAACTGGAGGCGATCGAAAAATCGATCTGCCGACTGAAACAGAAGCAGCACGACGCCGAGGGTTACGAGTATCTTCAACGGGAGTACGGCATCACGCGTGAGGAGTGGGATCGCTTTGTCCGCCGCCGAGATCAAGAAACCCAAACCGACCGAGAGGCGGGACGGATGAAGCTCTTCACCGGAGACATCGAAGAAGACCTGAAGGATTGAAGGCTGCGATTCTCACACCGGCCTTTCGGAAAATGTTGCGCGGCTACGACAAGGCAATTCGGACTGAAGCCGGCGCCGCCATATCTCAGGCCCAACAGCATTTCGGCGATCCGCATCGGCACTCGGGCTTGGGAATCAGGAATTTGCCCGGCGGCTACTTCGAAGTCCGTGTTCACCTCGATTATCCGTCTTGTCTTCCGCGACACTCCCGCTGGCCTCTTGTTCGATTTCGCAGGTGATCACGCAGAAGTAAGACGCTTCATCAAGGATCGAACGTGAACGGGTCCCGTAAAGCGGGTCAGTCCCGAATGGCGCTTAGTTAAATCTGGATACGTTCCCGCGGACGAAGGCCTCTATGACGATGCCGCAACCCGGTGAGATTTGGCTCGCTGATATTCCGTTCACCAGCGGGTTGGCATCCAAACTTCGCCCAATCCTGGTGCTCTGGATTGACGAGGACGATGTCGTGGTCGCGGCGGTCACATCGGCCGCGCCGCGTTCGCCAGCAGATCTGTTTCTGCAAGACTGGTCGGAGTTTCGTGGGGTCAACCTTACTTCATCCAGGCGGGGAAATTCTTGGTCCGCTCCTGGCCGTGACGCTGATACGTGCGATGCCATTTGAATGTCCAGACTTTCGTGGGCGAAGTGGTGGGACGGACGGAATGATCGAAGAATGCGATATTGATGCCTTTGCCGTGCCGCCGGAAAGCGAAGTGCGCGGACTCCGCTCCAGCGTCGATCCATTGGCCATGGAAGCTGGGTGCCTGGTCTTTGGCAGAATTGCGGTGATCCGGCCCGCCGCCGCGCCACATCGAGTCCGCGAACAACGGGATTTCCGAAGCCGAGTCCGGGACATCGAACGACCCCCAGTGATCCTGCCAGCGGCGGCCTTGAATGTCGTTCTTCGCATTGTAAATCCAATTGTTGCCGCCGTAACTGCTGACCAGTTGCGTGGGTGACAAGTCCTCCGCGAAGTTGGGGAAATTGTAGGCGGTGTGCGGTCCGCCGTAATCCGCGAGGCGGCTCTCCGGCGTATCGAGGGGCATTCTCGTTTCCGTCGATCCGCTGGCCGGTGCGCGGCGCATGTTGGCGTCCGGGCAGAGAAGCAGCGCGGGCTTCTCTTTGTAATGTTTGGCCAGCGCTCGGACCCATTCGCCCCGGGCCCAGCCGACGGTATCGCCGTCGCTGAATTTACCGTCGTTTTCGTCCGTGTAAAACACCCAGATCAAGCCCCACTGTTTCAGGTTGGAAATGCAGTGCGTGGATTTGGCTTTGCTCTTGGCACGGCTCAAAGCCGGCAACAGCATGCCCGCAAGAATCGCGATGATGGCAATGACGACGAGCAGTTCGATGAGCGTGAATCCGGCAGTCCACCGCGCAGGCGGCCGGTCAGGCCGAAAATGGCGTTTCATATCTGAGCTTGAGTTGGCCAGGGTTCGGGTTGTTGACATCGGAAATGTGCCCCAAAAAATTCCCGGTTCCAAGAAAAGAGATCGGTGGAGATCAGGCTGATTCAAGAATCCAGCCCAAGGAGCGCGGGCAGCTTGCCCGCGAGTTTTTCCAGAATCTCGTCGCACCCCCGCGCGGGCAGGCTGCCCGCGCTCCTTCTTGAATCAGCCGTGGGGAATAACCGCCAATGCCGCCAATTGGCTGGCCTTTTGACCTGCTGGCCACTAAATTATTTCTGACAACTTTGTTCGCCACCCCGCAAGGCTGATGTAGCCAAACCGGCAGACGATGAGCAACGCGCGCCCAAAGGCCAATTCCTGGACCTGCCTGATTCTGATCTCAGCAATCTTCAGTCGCGTGGCGCCCGCCGCGGACACGAGCGAGACGAACAACGAAGAACTGGTGAAGGAGCGGCGCAAACACTGGGCGTACCAGCCAGTGCGGGCCGTGTCGGTTCCAAAAGTCAAGAACGCTGCGTGGCGGGTCTCGGACATCGATGCGTTCATCCTCGCTAAATTGGAGGAGAAAGGGCTGGAACCTTGTGCGCCCGCGGACCGTCGCACGCTGATTCGCCGCGCGACTTTCGATCTCATCGGCTTGCCGCCGACGCCAGAAGAGGCGGACGACTTTCTCCGCGACAGGTCTTCCAATGCTTTTGCGAAGGTCGTGGACCGTTTGCTGGCGTCGCCACACTATGGCGAGCGTTGGGCGCGGCATTGGCTGGACCTGGTTCGCTTCTCCGAAACGCTGGGCTTCGAGTTTGATTTCGACCTCCATTATTCCTGGAGGTATCGCGACTACGTCATCCGCGCCTTCAATCTCGACTTGCCGTACGATCAGTTCGTCGTAGAGCATCTCGCGGGCGACCTGGTCCCGAATCCGCGCCGCGATCCCGTCGAAGGCTTCAACGAGTCGATCCTCGCGACCGCCTTCTTCTGGATGGGGGAAGGACGCCAAACGCCCGTCGATATCCGGCAGGAACAGGCCGACGTGATCGACGGCCAGATCGATGTGCTGAGCAAAGCGTTCCTGGGCCAGACGGTCGCCTGCGCCCGTTGCCACGACCACAAATTCGACGCGATCACGACGGAAGATTATTACGCGCTGGCGGGCTACTTGAAGAGCTCTCGTTACCAACAGGCGTTCATCGATCCGCCGGAACGGATCACGGCGCGGGTCCGGCAACTGGCGGAGTTGAGGCAACAAATCCGAAGTCTGATTGCTGGCGAGATAGCGGAGGGATGGATCGAGAGCGCTGGCCAGGTGAGCCGCTATTTGATCGCGACACAAAAGGCGATGCACGCGGCGGAAGGCGTGGGTCTGAAAGAAATAGCGCAGGAAGTCAGTTTGGATGAAGCGCGGTTGGGTAGGTGGGTCAAGGCACTTCAGCAACAGGAAATCAAGAATCCGGACCACCCGCTCTACGCCTGGATCGAGCTCGCGACCCGAATTGATCAGACGGCGGACGAATTCCAGAAGCGCCGCCAGACTTTGCTGACCGACCTGCGCGAGTTGGATGACGAGGCGATCCGGGCCGCTGCCGTCACGCTAGTCTATGAGAATTTCCAGAAACCCGGATTGCAAGGCTGGTCCGCGACAGGCAACGCCTTTGGCGCTGGTGCCGCCCAACCCGGCGACATTATCGTGGGAGAGAACTCGTCCCGGCCGGTCGCGCGTTTCGTTTCCCGCGGAGCGCACAGCGGATTGTTGTCCCGACGGCTCCAGGGCGAACTGCGCTCCGAAACCTTCACGATCGCGAAACCATTTGTCCACTTCCTCATGGCCGGACAGCGCGCTCGGCTCAATTTGGTCATCGACGGCTACACGCTGATCATGAATCCGATGTATGGCGGATTGACGATTTCGCCGACGAATGATCAGCCCGCATGGCGCACCATGGCCGTGGATCGCTGGATCGGCCACCGGGCTCACCTCGAGATCAGCGACAGCACGATTCCGATGAACCGTCTGAATCCGCCGCCATCCACCGGGCGCGTCCCGGAAAGTCCGGACGACGGTTGTCTCTCTGTGAACCAAATTTGTTTTTCTGACGAGCGAAGCCCGCCGCCGTCGCCGCCCAATGCGCTGAATATCGAGGCGCTGGACAGCCCGCGATGCAAAAACTCCGAGGCCCTAGCAAACGCGTACCAGGAATTGATCGTCCGAGAATTGAAGCGATGGAAACTGGGAACGATGGCGAATCGTTCGGAAGACGGCATCGGCCTTCTAAACTGGCTCGTGCCAAACGGTCTGATTGACGCCACTTCCTCGCGCTCCGAGCGGTTGGCCGCGCTGCTGGATCAGTACCGAGCGATCGAATCGAACCTGCCACAACCTCTGAGAGCGCCTGCCATCGCCGACGGCACGGGCGAGGACGAGTTCGTCTTCATTCGCGGCAATTACAGAACGCCAGGGAAACTGGTCACACGCCGACCACCAGAAGCGATTGTCGCAACCACATTTTCTCCCTCTCCTGCCGAGAAGGAGGAGAGGGCCGGGGAGAGGAGGCCTCTTGAGACTGTCTCCGGGTTACCCACACGAGAATCTGGTAGGGACGGGTTCCCCTCCGTCCCTGACTTTACACCCCCGTCGGGAGACATCTCAGGGACGCGGTGGAACGCGTCCTTACCAGCAACCGGGAGCGGACGGCTCGAACTTGCGCGTCGGCTCGTCGATCCGTCCAATCCGCTAATCGCGCGCGTCATGGTCAACCGAATCTGGAAGCATCACTTTGGCGAGGGAATCGTGCGCACACCGGACGACTTTGGCCGCATGGGCCAGGCACCGACGCATCCCGAATTGCTCGACTACCTCGCCGGCGAGTTTGTGCGCCGCGACTGGTCGATCAAAGAGATGCACCGGCTGATGATGAACTCGGCCGTGTACCAGCAGGCGTCTCGGGTGATCAGTAATCAGGATTCAGTAATCAGTGATCCGTATTCAGCGGGACAGATTGATTCCTGGTTACTGAATACTGACGACTCGAAGCGCGTGGCCGCCATTGACCCCGAAAACCGTCTCCTCCATCACATGCCCGTTCGCCGGCTGGAGGCCGAGGCGATCCGCGATGCGATCCTGGCAGTTTCCGGACGGCTGGATCGCACGGTGCATGGACCGAGCGTTCTGCCTTATCTGACGCCTTACATGGAAGGACGCGGCCGCCCAAATTCCGGGCCATTGGATGGCGATGGCCGGCGCTCCATTTACATCAACGCGCGCCGCAATTTCCCGGCGCCGATGCTCGCCGCGTTCGATTTGCCCGTTCACTTCAGCACGCAGGGCCGCCGCGAGGTCTCAACCGTCCCCGAACAAGCCATGACGCTGATGAACGATCCGTTCGTCGTTCAGCAAGCTGCGCGCTGGGCGGAGCGAATTCTGGCGGAGGCGGGAAAGACAGACGAGCAACGGGTCACGTCGCTTTATCAAGCCGCGTTCACCCGGCTCCCGAACGAAACGGAGTTGCGTAATGCCCGTCAATTCCTGGAACAACAGACCGCGCGGCATGGCTGCGGCCCCGATGATCCCAAGCCCTGGGCAGACCTCTGCCACGTGCTGATCAACGTCAAGGAATTCATCTTTGTCAATTAGTCGATTAGCGCTACTCCGCTTCACAAGAGAGTCCTGCAGGCTTAGAACCTGGTGCGTGTCACTACCCAGTCGCAGGCGAAATTGACTCTGCCGCTCCCATCGACTACTTTCTGCGACGATGAAATTTGCCAAGGTCGAGTTTGCGTCGGACAGCGATGCTGCCAGGGCGCTCCACGGGATCATGCAGCGCGGGAAGATCACCGGGTTGCGCGACGGCAGTTTCATTGTGTCATCGCCGGCATTGGATTGGTTGAACGAACCGGGAATTCCTTTCAAGTTAGTTCAAATGCTCAATCAGGACGATGACGTTGACCGGCGAGCGAAGAGGACGGCGTGAGCAGCACGGCTTTCTGAGCAAGAAGCCCTTTGCTTGTGGAAACTGGGAGCAGCTTCTTCGATTCTTCGTGGCTCTCAGATTTCGCCGCGCCATCATCGTGGACGAGCAAACGCCGCATCCCGTCCATTTGGCGAAAGCTTCAAAATCGCCGGGACATCGATTCGCGTCCAGAATTCTCCCTGGCTTCGTCCGGATCGCCCTTTGTTCCCGTGACTGGCTGAGAACGAGAACGGGCCGGAAAAAATCTTGCCGTCGAATTCGATCCGGATTTCTCCGGAAGGGTCCCGTGGCGCGTTGCCTTCGTAAAAATTGACCATGGCTTGGACTTGCCAAACGTCCACAAGTGTCTCGAACTCGATGAATTCATACTCGCGTTGCGGAGATGAACGATGGTCCTTGAAGTAATAGCCTTCGGGACTTCGCGTGTGCTCGAAGAACAGCGTCTCGGCCCCCGACCACGGCGTCGCGTAAAGGTCCAGATCGATGTTCCCTTGCCAGCGGATGCCGATTTTCATCGGGCCGACCGTGATCGAAGGCGGTCGTTGGGCAATATTCGGGAGCACATCGCGCGTGATCCAGTCGGCGACGCCGATGTCCCGCGTGATGCGGAGCATCTCGATCTTGGATTGCGCGCGATTGATTTCGTAGCGCGCGTCGCGGGCCTCCGCCAGGTTTGAACCCACGCTGGCGTTGAACACCGTGGCAAGATCGCCGGCAAAAGAACCCAGCTTCGCGCCCTGGCCCTTCAAGTAAAGCGTCCAGAAGCGCGCGATTTTCTCCTGATGGATTTCGCTCACCCAGGGATCGCCGAAGAATCCGAAATACACCACGATGTCTTCAGCGCGCCCGCGCGGTCCTTGATGCCGAACACGGATTGGTCGCGCGAGGCCAGCAGATGGCCGTCCGATGGGAAATAGCCGTCCACCATGGAAAAGCCCGGCTCCTTGTGATCGATGTAGAGCGGACTGCCGAGGACCACAACCGGCGCCGGGCCGGTTGCGGCGGGCAGGTTTTCGCCAATGAAATCCATGAACTGAGGAAAACGCACGGCGTGCTGGAGCTTGAACGAATTCGTGCCCGGCGGTTCGCGCGGTGCGGCGAGGAACTCCTTCAGCTTCCGGATTTGATCTTTGAATTGGTTCGCGCGGGTCTTTCCGCTGCGAAAAGCGCCCACACTGGGAACCTCGACCTGCGTGATGGTCTGGAGATGGTAGGCGTCGTAGAGCGTGGTGATGGAGGAAGAGGGCTCGATGATATCCTTCGATTTCATCGAGACCCTCTCCGTCCGGCAACCCAGCCTGATTCTGAATGAACTCCAAATGGACCGGCGGCGTGATGGTTTGAACGGTATCCTTTTTCACGGGCTGGATGTCGAGTCCGTCAATTCACTACCTGGCCTTGGGCTGGTCCTTGCGACCCGAATCTTCCGGCTCAGCCGCGTCCGAACCGGGGTCCCGTTTCTTGGGTCCTTGTTCGCGGCCGGTGCTCTCTTCTTCAGCTTTGTGCTGCCGTTCTTCGAGCCGTTGCATCTTGCGTTCGAGGGCTTGCATTTGCCGCTCCAACGACCGGCGTTGGGCCTGAAGCTCCGCGCGCTGCTTCTGCAAGTTAATCCGCGATTCGGAGAGGGCGTCCTTGGCGCGGCGCTCTTCGATTTGGACGCGGTGCTCCCCATCCTTCAATCGCTCCAGGTCCCGCACGGCGCGTTCCGCATCCCGCTGGGCGCGTTCGCCCTCGCGGTGCGCGTGCTCTTGGATGCGCGCCAATTCCTCTTCGCTCGGGCCGAACTTGTGCATTTTCTCCGCCAGCTTCTTGTGCTCCTCGGCCATTTTCCCGAACTTGTTCTGGTCGAACTCGAACTTCGGAATCTCAATCTTCTGCACCTCAATCTTCGGTATCTCGATCCTTGGCATTTTCATGTCGAACCTGAAATCGCGGGCGGCATCCGGTCCTTTCTTGGGTCCCTTTTCCCGCTCCAGCAGCGACTCGACCAATTGTTCCAGACGCTCCAGGCGGCGCTCAATTGAATCGCCGGACCTCCTGGCCCGCGCCGGCGGCGTTGCGGGTGCCGACGGCTCCGGGCGGGCCACGGCAACCGGCGGCGCCACCAGCGCGTGAGGCGCATGCGGAGGATGCGGCACGATGGCTGGCACCGGTGCGATCTGAGGAACCGGCACTGGGCGCGCTTTGGGTCTGGGACCGGACTCAGCACCGCCGCCGGGCGGCTCCTGAGCTTCCTGAATCTCGGCCAGGAGCGTTTCAACCGCCGCCACGTCGTTTTGGACTTTGGCCACGGCGGCTTCTGCAGGATCAGCCGCGGCCGGCGGATCGGCGGCCAACGCCAGGCGCGGCCCCGCCTGCAGCACAAGAATGGCGACCAGGGCCGCGGCCGCTGAAAGCACGAGCGCTCTGACGCGGGCGAGGCGAGGGGATGAGTTGCGGTTTGAATTGAGTATCATATTTATTCTTTCTTCCAATTGATGTTTGTTGCTCCACGCGGCCAGGGCCGCCGGCAAGGCGCGGCTCTGCATCTGGCCCGCAAATTCCGTGAGAAACAGCGCGTAGGACCGAGGGGACCGCGTCGCTGCCAGCACATGATCATCGCAAGCGATCTCGCGTTCGACGGTCAGGCGCCGCGACAGCCACCAGACCGCCGGGTGAAAGAACAGCACGGCTTTGATCGATTGCTGGATGAAATTGGTCCAATCGTCACGGCGGCTCACGTGCGCCAGCTCGTGCCGCAACACCTGCTCCAACTCCGGCAGGTCCGTGCGGCCGAACATCCGGACCGGCAAAAGCACCGCCGGTTGGCGAAACCCAACCGCCACGGGCGTCCTGCTCTCCTGGGAAGCCAACAAGTGCGTTCTGCGCCGCACTCCCATTTCTCCGCACAATCTATCGAACAACGCGCGCAATGATGCTGGAACTGCCATCCCTCGGCTTTTCAGGATTTGCAGCCGGCAAGACTGCCAGATCAGTGTGCCGAGGCGGGCCGCGGCTAATCCCACCCACAGCCCGATCAGAACAACGCTCGTCCACTCGGGCATCGGGAGCCGCCAACTCCATGGGAGTGCCGGAAGAAACCACGTTGGAGATGGCGCATTCTTCGAGTCGAGTTCCGGCGGTGAGTTCTTGCCAATCAGCGGGTTCTCCGTTGGAATCTCTTGCGCGCTGGGAGGCGTGTTCTCTTCCCCAAAACGCTGAATCCAAATCTCCCGAGTCAGACTGCGGATTTCTTGAAGGAGAAGCGCATAGCCGTCGCTTGCTTCGGTTTCTCCCGCCGAAAGCCGATTCGGTCCGCCCGCATCCTCCTGCGGTGAAGCACCGGCCTCACGAGGTTCTGGCAACAGGAAATGAACGGCCGGCAGCACAGCGACGAAGACGAGGGTCACGAGCCAGACCAGGTGCCGAGTGGCCGCGTTGGCGCGAGGCAAGGCTTTCAGACAAAGCCAGACCGCGCCGGTGACAACCAGGCCTTGATAGCCGCCGTTGAAAAGCGCTTCCAGCAGCCGGTTGCAGACTGTTGTCAGTTCCGGGTTCATTTTTCGCGGTCGCCGGACTCCTGAATCTTCTTTTTCAATTGATCCAACTCCTCCGGGCTGAGGTCTTCATCGCGCAGAAAACTCAGAACCAGTTCACTCGGCGAACCCGCGAAAAACTTCGCCAGCACCTGCCGCACGGCCTTCCGGGCGGCCACGTCCCGGCTCACCCGCGGCGTGAACACATGAGCCCGCGCGTCCCTTCGGCAGGAGAGGTAGCCCTTGTCGCGCAGAATGCCCATGAGGGTCAGGATCGTGGTGTAGGCGGAGCCGTCCGTGCCGGCGAGCGCCTCCGCGACTTCCGCGACCGTGGCGGACCCTTTGGCCCAGAGCACCTCCATGATGCGATGCTCGGCATCGGTTAACGTGCGGGACTTCTTTCGAGCCATGAGATCTGCGTTCGCTTCCGGTTAGTTTACTAAGGAATTAGTATGAACAGACAGATACAGGGCCGGCGAGCCTACGTCAACTAAAACTTTAGTAGAAAGTGCTTTTTTCGGCAAAACTTCGACGGAAACCTGAACGTTGCAGAGGCGCGGTTGAGGTAGCGTCCGGCCCTTGCTCGCGCTTAGGATGCCTCAAGAGCCGAAGCCGGCCCTGCTCTCTTACTCGATGAAGAGACGATAAAACCGGAAGGGCAATCCCGGACTTTGAGGATCTTGAACCTCCGCAGTCCCGGCCACGGGCGCGGAGTCAAGATCCGTCCACTTGACCAGGTCTGCCGAAACCTGCAGCCGCGCTTGCTTTCCTTCCGGCGCCGTGACGCGAAAACGGAATCCGCCAATCGGGTCAAAGCGCAAGTCCGAAACAGGTTTCGGCGGCGGCTTCGCCGCAGATTGCACTGTGACCGAAAACGATTGGCTCAGGCTCAAACTCGGCGTTCCGTTGTCTGTTACTCGCGCGGTGATTCGATGGGTCACGCCAGCTTGCGCTGACGTGGGCGTCCACGCGAAAGCCCCGGTGTCGGGATGGATGCTTGCGCCGGCGGGTGCATTGGCATCGAGACTAAATGCCAATCTCTGCGCCGGGACATCGTTGTCACTGGCAATCACATTGAATGCGACGGTTTCACCGAGAGTTACAGTTCGGTCGGCAATCGCTGCCAGCATCGGCGGCTCGTTCACCTCGGTCACGATCACGGTGAAGTTTGTCAGAATGCTCTGGCTGGGCACACCGTCATCAAAGACCCGAAAGCTGATGACGTTCGTGCTCGGTCCCTGCGCTTCGGTGGGCGTCCAGGTGAACTCGCCCAACGCTGGATCGAGATTCGCGCCGGCAGGCGCGCCAGGTTCGAGCACGAAGAATATTTGATGCGGCGGCGTGTCGGGGTCCTGGGCGGCGAGCGTGAATTTGAGCAAGCTTCCCTCGGCCACGGTTTGGGCCACGATCGGCTGAAGGATCGGCGCCAGATTGGACGGCGTCACGATCACTGTGACAGGCTGGGACGCAGTCAAGCTGGGTACGCCGTTGTCTGTGACTTCGATGGTCACGGTGTTGGTCGTCGTGTCCAGCGACAAGCGCGGGGTCCAGGTGAAAACTCCAGTGACCTCATCGATGGATGCAGTATCCGGCGCTCCGGGCCCCAGCCTGAATTTGATCACGTTCGCCGGCAAATCGGCATCGGAGGCCGAGGCTTTGAAGCTAACTGGCCTTCCCGCGGGGACAGTTTGAGCCGGGATCGCTGCCATGACCGGAGCGGTGTTTACTTCGTTCACTATGACCAGGAAACTCAGGCTCGAATTCTCCGCCGGGGTCCCGTTGTCCGTCACCCGGACGGTGAAATTGAATACGCCTGGACCTTGGGCTTCCGTTGGAGTCCACGTGAACGCGCCCGTCGAGGGATCGAGGCTTGCTCCTGCGGGAATGGTGCCCACCAAACTATAAGTCAGAATCTGAGCGGGCGAATCGGAATCCTTCGCGCGGATGAAGAAATTGAGGGCGTTGCCTTCGTCAATAGTCTGAGTTGTGATGGGTTCGATTGAGGGGCCGGAATTCGGGATTACCTCGAACAGCCGTTGTAGGGTGGGCGCGGCGTTGTAGTTGCTGTTGCCGGGCTGTGTTGCAATGACGAGGACGCTGCCGTGACCGGTCAATGTGAGCGCGTTGGCGGAAAGGGTCGCTGGGCCTGAGACGCTGAGACTAACGGGCAGTCCGGAACTCGACGTGGCATGGAGCATCAATGGCGACTCGGTTAAACGTCGATCACTCAATGGACCAAGGCTAATGCTTTGGTCAGCCTTCAACACGGTCAGCGCGGTAGTAGCGCCTGTGCTCTGATAAGACTCCGTGTCGTCGGGAGTGAAGGTGACGGTGAGCGCGTACTGCCCGGCATTTAAGACTGTGCCGCTAGAGGGGACGTACGCAAAAGTCCCAGCTACGGCCGCAGAGGCATTCAACTGCGCGCTGCTGAGGGCCGTGCCGAAGGTGATGGCAGGGGGTAGCGTCCACGTGTCCGCGTTCAATGCGACGCAGAATTCGCGGGGGCCGCTTCCGGTGCTGCGGCGGACTTGGGTGAAAACTCGGCCGCCGCGGATCGAGAGCGAGCTCAGGGCCGGTTCCAACGGAACTTTCCAGACCTGCCGGGGCGGCTGCGCGGACCATTTGATTCGGATCGGCTCCGTCGAAGTGCCGTCGTGGTTTGGACCGCGATATTGAGGCCAGTCCGCCGCGTCCAAGGTGAACGCGCTCACGCAGACACCGATCAGGCGCGGTGAACGGAACGAAGTGCCGCGAGCGAAGAATCGAGGGTTCACAACGAATTGTCGCACGGATATGAGGGTTCGGAAAGGGGATGGGTTCCCTTGCTTCGGTTAATTCAACACAGTGCAACCGGGCCGGGCGTCCGATCCCCACGGCTTTTTTTATGTCCTAAAGCAGAGGCCTTGCGCTGTTAGACTTGGTGGGAATGCTGTTATCATGTTGATGACGGCCCGGAAACTGAAAACTAAAACACTATCGATCGACTTATGAAGAAATCCAGCCTCTTACTCACCGGTCTCCTCGCCCTGGCAATGTCGGCGACCACTCTGGCTCAGGACGGCCAGAAAACCAAAAGAGACAAAACCGCCAGGAAAGAACGAACCGAGAGGTCCGTTCCTGCCCGGGTCGTGTTGAAGCGATTCGACAAGGACGCGGACGGAAAGATCAGCGGAGACGAAGCGAACGCTCTACGCGAGGCCTTTGCCGGAAAAAGACATGCCGCGCTGAAAGCGCTCGACAAGAATGGCGACGGCAAACTCGACGACACGGAGATTGCCGCCATCACGGCCAAGAAACAGCCCGCCCCAAAAGCAGACCGACCCGGAAAGCGAGCTGCAAAACAGGGCCAGAAAAGGAAGGAAAAATAGCTTCGTGCCGGCGTTGAATCTGACGCCAATGAACGCCGATTCGACTCCCATCGAACGACAGAAGCTGCTGGTTCGGCTGCTCACGCAGAACCAGCGGCGCATTTTCTCTTACCTTTACACGCTCGTCCCCGACCGCCATGCCGCCGAGGATCTCCTGCAGCAAACCTGCATGGTGGTTTGCGAGAAATTCGGCGAGTTTCAGCCCGGAACGGATTTCGTCGCCTGGGCTTGCCAGATTGCTTACTGGGAAGTTCGCGCCGCCCGCCAAAAATTCGCGCGCTCGAAAGTCCTTTTCGACGACGCGGCGCTGGAAGCGGTGGCGAAAACTGCAGAGGAAATGGCGCCCGAATTGAGTGATCGCCATGAAGCGCTCGCGAAGTGCCTGGAGAAACTTCACCCACGCGACCGCGAACTCATCCTCACGCGCTACGAACCTGGCGGCGGAGTCGAAGCCGCGGCTCAACGCACGGGCCGCACTGTGGTTGCCGCGTACAAGGCTTTGACTCGCATCCGCAAATTGCTCCAGGACTGCGTGAATCTTCAACTCCAGTCATGAGCTTGAGCGGCCAGCCGCGTCTCGAACTGCACGAGCTTTGCAGCCGCCTCGTGGACGGCACACTGTCCGAGCCGCAACGACGGCGGCTGGAGGAAATCCTCGCCGTCAGTCCCGAAGCGCGCCGGGTTTATGTCCGCGCGATGGCGCTTTCCGCGAGTCTTTTCGACTACGCGAGCGAAATGCAGACGGAAGCGCCGGAGCGATCGCCACGTCCAATCCCGTTCTCAGCCGCGCCTCCGTGGTGGTGGGCGGTCGGGGCGTTGGGAGCAGCGGCTGCGATTGCCCTGGCGTTTTGGCTCGGCGGCTTGTCGGAATCTGGCCGCCGCCTCGAAAGCCAGCCGCACGAAGTCGTCGCCCATCTCTCCGGAGCCAAGGACTGCCAGTGGGCCGAGGCGACGCTCCAGCCCGGAGCGCCGTTGCAAAGCGGGCAGCGCGTTGAATTGGCGGCCGGCTTCGCCGAAATCTCGTTTGACTCCGGCGCGCTGCTCGTTCTGGAAGGTCCGGCGTCCTTGGACGTGAATTCCGCATGGGAAGCGGTGCTGCGCCGCGGCGCCCTCACAGCAAGCGTTCCTCAAGAAGCCATCGGATTCCGAATCAGCAACGCGGCCGTGGACGTCGTGGACCTCGGCACCGAGTTCAGCATGGTGGCGGAGGAAAACGGCGCCACGGAAGTGTTCGTGCTGCGGGGCGCCATCGAAGCGTACCCGCGCGCGGTCAGCAGTGATCCGGCCCGGCCGAGCGTCGTGCTGCGCGAGACCCAGGCACGCCGATTCGATCGCAATCGTGTTGCCGAAGTGCGAAATCGCGAGCAGAAGCTCCTGCGTTTCGTCCGCAAAGTTTCCCTCGACCGCGCCCTGCAACCCCCGGCCTTTGTCCATTGGCCATTCGATGAAACCGAAGGCGCACAGGCTGCGGCCGAGGCCATTGGTTTCGGCATCCGCGCTGTCGCAGCAGGCAAGGCGACTCCAGCGCTTCTTCCTCTCCCAGCGAAGAACGTGCGAGGAGAGGACCGAGGAGAGCGGAAAGCCAAAAAGGACCCTCTCCTCCCTTCGCAGGCAAGAGAGGGAGAAACCGACGACAGCGCCAACGGATTTGCCGCGCGCCTCGCCGGCTCGAATTCGTCCAATCTGAACGCCGCGCGAGTGCCAGGACAGCGGGGACAGGCCCTGAATTTCGATGGCCAGCTGGCCGCGACGGCCCTTTTGCCGCCGTTCGTTCACGGGACGCCGCGCACCGTCGCTTTTTGGATTAAGATCCCGCCTGACGCTGGCGTTGCCGAATCGGAACCCATCCTGGCGTGGCCGCTGACATCGGACGGCGACACGATGGAGTTCTCGTGGAACCGCGCGCCAAACCAGGGCGCATTCGGCGCGTTGAGGACAAGCGTGGGCCGCGGTTTCATCATCGGCACCACGCCGTTACGCGACGGCCAATGGCACCATGTCGCCGTCGTCTTTTCGCACACGCTCCGTGGGCCGCAGAAAATGCAGGCCAGGCAATACGTGGACGGCCGACTGGATCACGTCTCCGCGAAACATTTCACAAAATCAAAAGTGAAGCGCCTCGGCGGGGAGCCTCGCCTTATCTCGAACGGAGGTGAGAAGCTGTCGATGGGCCGCCGACCGAACGAGCAAGGCAAGACCGGTTTCCTCGGCACGATCGACGAACTTTTTCTTTTGGATCGCGCGCTTTCGCAAAAGGAGATTCGAATGTTGATGTTGCACAACCGGCTCCCGTCGCCGGAACCCAGTGTTTCAACACTGGGTGCTGCCGCCAAAGCTCTTTCGCCGCCGACACCAGCAACTCTTTGAATGCATACAACTCCGGCAACACGTCGAGGTCCAGCCCGTGGTCCTCAAAGCGTTTGCCTTTGAAGGTGTGCGTCACCAGTTGTCGCGTCATCTTGCTTCTTCGCCAGATCCAGCACCCACGCTTTCAGAGGTCCAAAGTTTTTCGCCTCCAAACAACCTTCGTTCGACTCGCCCAAATACGGCTCGAACTTTCCCGACAAGCCGGCTTGCTCGATGTCCTTGAAGGCCGCATTTGAGCAGACGAGCTGGTTGGGATGCGCGACGGACTGCAACCGCGACGCCAGATTGATCGGGTTCCCGAAGAGGAGCAGCCCGGGATAGACGTTGTCGCGCCGAATCACCATCACCGATCCCTTGGACAATCCCAGACGCAAGCCCTTCGGCTCGATGATCAGATCGATCTGCGATTGCCAGTCTTCCGCGACTTGGGCGGTCATTCGCACCAATTCCGCCGCGGTTTCGAGAATCGTCGGCACGGCGTTGTCGTTCCCCGGTCGCAGGCCCCAAACGCACACGACGGAGTCGCCCACAATCTGGTAAAGCATCCCGCCATGCCGGTGGATGATTTTTCGCGCTTACGTGTAGAACGAGGTCAGCAACGACTCCATGATCCGGGTGTTCTCCGTCGCGCGCGTGAAGCTGGTGAAGCTGCAGAAATCCGCGAACAGGACGGTGCAATCCTTGAACGACCCGCCGAACAGCCGATCCGAATCGAAATCCGGCGATCTGGCAAAGCTTCTCCCAAAATGGAACGCATACCATTCGTCCGGGGTGTTCTGCATAAAACAAGTCCTGTGGCGGTTGTGCGGCAATTGTAGCGAATCCCTTTCCAGCAAAGCAAGAACTGGCAGTCCCAAATGTCCCAAATCCACGCGTAAGGAATCTACGGATTCAACTTTCTTATCCTTTGGGGCAGAGGTCACGCAAAATAACCCAGTTCCTTCAGCGACACGAAGTCACGCGGACGTTCCTCAGTGCGGCGGCCGAGAATGATGTGGTCGAGCACTTCGATCTTCAACAAGTGCCCGGCCCGGATCAAATCGCGTGTGACCTTGATGTCCGCGTCGGACGGAGTTGGGTCGCCGCTCGGATGATTGTGGGCGAGGATTAGAGCGGAAGCGTTGGCGGCAATGGCCAGTTTGAACACTTCCCTTGGATGCACCAGAATCGTGTCGAGCGTGCCCTGGGAAATCTCCTCCAGGCGGATGAGCCGCCGCCGCGTGTTCAGGAGCAACACTTGAAAATGTTCCACGTCATAGAGCCGGTTTGCTTCGCGCAAAAGGTCCGCGATGCGCTGGGGCGTATCGAGCAGCGGCGCTTCGCACTGGATTTCCTGCGCCATGCGCTGGGCCAGGACGAACGCACTTTTCAGCGCGATGGCCTTGTCGCGGCCCACCCCCTTGGTTTGCTTCAATTCGTCGAGCGAAGCGCGCGCCAGATTTTCCAGCGTTCCGAAGCGTTGCAGGAGTTGCTGCGCCACGTCGAGCGCGGAGACGCCTTTTATGCCGGTGCGGAGCAGAATCGCGATCAACTCGGCGTGGCTCAGAGACTCGGCGCCCTGCAAGGCCAACCGCTCCCGTGGCCGCTCGCTGGCAGGACGATCTTTGATCGGAATGTATGCGCTCCTTGACAAGCAAAGGCATTATGATGAGGCCACGAAAGGATTTCAAACAAAAACAAGCTGCAATCAGCGCTGGAGCCGCTGGGGTGCATCCACAGTTGTCGGTAGTTCGTAGCGCAGCACCTGAGGAATCCGGCAAGGGAAAAGTTGGAGAAATTACGCATCATGGTGAGGTCAGGGCGTGAGGGCTTTTGCGATGGAGCAATTGTTTGAGATAGCGCGTTTCCTCATAGGGGGTCCGGTCCTGCCAGCACTTCCAGAGAATCCGAATCCATTTGCAGGCCAGCGCCCGGAGAATGATCGCGTGGGTCTTGCCCTTCTGGACCATGGCCTGGTAATAGACCTCCGCCCACGCCGAATAAGGCACGGTCTGGCCCGCCCATTCCACGAAGTTCTGCCGGAGAAAGGTGGGTGCGTTCCAGCGCCAGTGGATCCAAAGCTGATGGCCGCTTTGCTCCCGCACCGGGGCCACGCCGGCATACTGTTGCAGACGGGCCGGGTCGGGATAGACCGTGCGGTCGGTCCCAAAGGCGACACACAATCGAGGGGCCAGTTGGGGCCCGGCGCCGGGCAACTCACGAAACAGATAAGCTTCGGGATGATCGGCAAAGGCACCTTTGATCGCGGTGTCCATCCGGGCCACGTGTTTCTGAAAGACGGCCAGTTGATCCAGCTGGGCGCGCAATTGCAACACCGCGACGCTGATCCGGGCGTCGTCGGTGCTCAGCGCCACCGCTTGGGCAATCAATTCCAGCCGTTGTTGGATCAGCTCTTTGGAACGAACATTGTGTTGATAGAAGAAGCGTTTGAGGACGCCGTGTTGGGCGGCTTGGAGGCGGATCAAGTCGGGCCAGCGTTTGAGAAAGGCCACGGCCATCGGAGTGTTGAGGTTGTCCAGCAACGCCAAGGCCTGGGGATAATAGCTTTTGAGCAGGCTGGTCGGTTGGTTGAGCAGGCCGGTGCGCTGATCGACCAGGTGGCGACGGGCCTCGACCAGGCCCGCCAGCTTGAGGGTCTGCGGGTCCTGAGGTCGGAGGGGATGCAATTTGGCGGCATGATCGCGCACCAACTCCAGGCAGAGCTGAGCGTCGGGCCGGTCATCTTTGGCCCCGAAGGGAGTGAAGGCGCGGCGACAGCGGGCACTGGTGACGGGGTTAATGGGATAGATCTGCAGCCAGGGATATTGGAGGAGGGCGGCGATAACGGTGCCGCGGCTGGTCTCCAGGCCCAAGCGGACGGGGCGGCCGCCGAAGCGTTGTTCCAGTTCTCGGATTGGGCCAAGTCAACCCTCCCAAGGCTATCGCGTCCGCTGGTCAGATGCGAGAGCGCACTCTGCGAGACCGCCTTCCTTCAATCTGAACGCACCGCGATTGGTCGCGGAACTATTGGCCAGCGGCGAGGTGGACGTGTCATTTTGCGCGCAAGATCACGCTGGGTGCTTGAGTGAATTGCTCCGCAAGTACGACTCAATGGACTGGACTGATGTGTGTATCGTCGTGCTCTCGGAAGGTGCACAGCGCCTGCCAAGTAGTCACTGTGGACGCTCGCGACTTCCAAATCTACCGGCGATTCCGAAATCAGCCCAAGTAGAAATCGTTCGAAGGGCAATGTCGAGTCCGCCGCGTCTGGGGAAGCGCAAACCCGTTCTGCATGGTTGCCAGGGTGTCGAGAAGGAAAGCGGGATGGCGTTCCGTGCGGCGCTCGATTTCATTGGCGTCTGTTCCGCGTCCATTCGCGGTCGAGAAGAATTACGCGTGGTTAAAGGGCCCGCGACGAGGCTTGTGACCGGAACACGAAATGCTTATTTTCCACCGGAAATGTCTCGGTCGATTGAAAGCAAAAAGCCATTGAAGATGGTCACGTGCGCGGGCTGCGGCGCCAAGGTGTTCATCTCGGGCGATCTCGCGCCGCTCGCTACTGTACCGTGCACCAAATGTGAGCATCCGCTCATGATGCCGTTGCGGCTGCGGCAGTTCGAATTGCTCTCGGCCATCGCTTCCGGTGGGATGGGGACCGTTTATCGGGCTTTCGACACAACTTTGGAACGCGAAGTCGCCGTCAAGTTGATGAGGCAGGAACTGGCGGAAGATCCACAGGCGCTGGAGAGTTTTTATCGAGAAGCTCGGGCTTGCGCCGCGCTCAACCACACCAACATCATTCACATTTACACGTTCGACGAGTCCAACGGCCATCGCTATCTGGTCATGGAACTGGCGGATTGCGGCAGCCTGGACGGACGCATCGAACTCGAACAACGCCTCCCGGAGTTGGGCGTCCTCGACATCGGCATCAAGGTCGCCTCCGCGCTCGATACCGCGCTCAAGCACGATCTGCTTCATCGGGACATCAAACCGGGCAACATCCTCTTCAACGCCGATGGCGAACCCAAGCTGGTCGATTTCGGATTGGCGCGGAAGATCGAATCGGACACGCCCGAAGAAACGGTGTGGGGAACGCCGTATTACATTGCTCCAGAGAAGATCAAGCGCGAGCGGGAAGATTTTTTGTCGGACATGTACAGCCTGGCCGGCACGCTGTACCACGCGCTGACCGGCCATGTCCCCTTTGAAGCGCGCTCCAGCCACTTAGACCAGCAACAACAAATCGATGAGATCATCGCCGCCCACATCCACACTCCTTTGACGCCGCCCAACCATGTCGTCCCGGAGGTGACGCAGCCCACGAGCGACGCGCTGGTGAAAGCGATGGCCAAAAGTCCGTCCGACCGCTTCCAGAGCTACGACGAGTTCATCATGGCGCTGACGACTGCGCGCAGCCAGTACCTGGTTCAGCATTTCCGGAATCAGAACCGAGGCGGCGCCGGCGGAGATCGTCCCACTGGCGTCCGCGGCTGGTGGCGCCGCTAACCAGGCTTAAGAAGAGGCAGGCCTCAAGGACCTGCCTCCATGCGTGGTGGGGTTAGGAGAAGATCGTTTTCGACCCCGCTCCGTGGAGTCTCCTCTTACTCCTTCGAAGCTTCACCATCTTTCTTGTTCTTCTTTGGCCTCGGCTGTGGCTCGGGCTTTGGCCCGACCCGCAGCGAGATGGCTTCCTCGAGTCCCTCGGCATTTTTGATTGCCTGCCCGCCGATTTCCTCCCCGATCACGGCGTCGTCCAGCGTGGCCGGCTTGCCTGCTTTGACGATGCGCGTTTGCGGAGTGAGTCGGATGGTTCTCTTCTTGGTTTTGCCGTCGAGCGTGATGCTCATGGCGGCCTTGTCCACGGCCCCCAGTTTCCCGGTGAAGGGGATCCCCGCGGGTTTGCTCTGCTTCGCTTCTTGCGCTGAAGCAGCTTTCCCGTCCGCCGCTTGGGCGCGAATTGGGGTGGATAGATCTGCTCCAGCCAGGAAGCAGATGGCCAACAGATAACTGAGTTGTTTGTTCATTTAACCTCCCTTAGGTTTGAGTTAACCGACGTAGAACTTATATCAGCTTGATTGCCCAAGGCAAGGTTTTTTTCAAGTTTTGAGGAGGGTTGAGGAGAGTTGCACTTTGCAGATTTCAACGTGCGTCGTGCGAATGACGGGCCAACTCGTGGAAAAGCTCTGCCCGTGCTCCTTCCTTAGCCGTAACAATTCAATAGCGATGGGGAGCGCACGCGGCTCGCGGGCTGTGTTCGGCGGCTCGCCGAACACTTCAGCACAGACCGTCCGCGCTCACTTTTAAGTGATCGAAAAATGCGCCGAGAAAAGTCGCCGCCGGGCCGGCGGCAACGGCACGCGAGCCGCGTGCGCTCCCCAACCGATTGAATAGATACGGCTCAGGCAATCTGCTTCAGAATGTGGCTCAGGTAAGGCAACAGTTGCTTCTTGCGCGAGACAACTCCGTTGAGTTCATAGACGCCGGGCTGCACCTCCGGATAATCAATCCGCCGCCGCAGAGGGTCTGGGCCCGCGATCAGAAGCAAGGACGATTGGCTCACCACGTCCGTCACCAAAACGCCGGAGAAAAAACAGCCCTGGCTCCGGCAATGCTTTTCCAGCGCTGCCAGAACTTCGTCCTTTCGTTTCCAGAATTGGTCGAATCCGATCTCTTCGATCTGCGCCACCGTGAACCGCCGCCCTTGTTCGAGATACTCCTTGCAGTCCGCGGTGATGGCTTGTTCCGCCGGTTTGGTGATCAAGACCGAGCCGGACGCGAACAGGCGCTCCGTGAATTCCCGCGCATCGACCCTGGCGCACTTTTCCAGGATGCCCAAAACTTGCGCGTCGCGTTCCGTCGTGGTTGGCGAAGTCAAATTCAGTGTGTCGGAAATCAAGCCCGCCAGGAGCAGCCCGGCGATGCCCTGCGGAATTTCCAGGCCGTGCTGGAAGAAACAATTCGCCACGATGGTGCTCGTCGAGCCGACCGGCTCGTTGCGAAACAGAATCGGCTGGCTCGTGGCCAGCCCGATGCGGTGATGATCCACCACTTCCAAAATCTCGACTTGATCCGCGCCCTGAACCGCCTGCGACAGTTCATTGTGATCCACCAAGATGAGCTGCCGTTCGACCTTCTTCAGAAAATCGGACTTGGTCAGGATGCCGACCGCGCGCTTGTTCGCATCCAGCACGGGGAACGCATGGAAACTCGATTCGATGGCGATGGGCCGGGCGTGTTCAATCGATTCGTCCTCTCGAAAAACAAGAAAATCCTCATGGATCACGTGCGTGACCGTGATCGACGCGCGCGACAACATCGCCGTGGTCGCCGAATCATGGGGCGACAGAATCACGCTGACGCCGTTGCGGCGCGCCTCTTCGATGATCGAGTCCGCGGCGGAAAGTCCGCCCGTAATCACGAGCACCCGCACGCGCTCACGGATCGCCACGCTCTGGATGTCTCGGCGGTCTCCGACGACGGCCACGATCTTTTCGGGCGGGAATTTAGCGAGGCGTTGCTCGAAGGACTCGACGCTCATCGCGCCGATCATGAGCACCAATTCTTCCTCGCGCTCGAGTTCTCGATCATGAACGACCTCTCCGCTCAACGTGCGCGCCAGATTCCTGATCGACGCGCGGATTCGTCTCGAATCCATGAGCCGGTTGGGAGTCGGAAAGAAGAATTTCCCCATCTTGAACAGCGAGACCAGGCCGCGGCACGTGCGGTCTTCGTTCAAAACCGGGACGACTCGGATGTTGCGTTCGTCGATGAGGCCGAGAGCTTCCGCCACCGTCGCTTCTGGCGGCACACTGACGACGTTGGACTGCATCACGTCGCGAATTCTCGGCGTGACGTCCGCGACGAAGCGAGGCAGCTCGGCGTGGAAGGTTTGAAGGACGAAATCGATCCGCTCGTTGGTGTCACCGCAACGCGCCGCCACGGCCCGGGGCATGCCCGTGCGGCGCTTGAACTCCGCATAGCCGATGGCCGAACAGATCGCGTCCGTGTCCGGATTGCGATGGCCGATGACCAGAATTTCGCGCATGGCGGGTCATCCTAAAACGTAAAACGCAAATCGATTGATCGCCGAATTCCTTGCGCTTGCCCCGGCAGTTTCATTAAATCCCGGCGTGCCGACCGCCGTTATCGCCGTTGCCAATCAAAAGGGAGGCGTGGGAAAAACCACCACGTCGGTGAATCTCGCGGCGTGCGTGGCTGCCACCGGAAAAAAGGTTCTCTTGGTCGATCTGGACCCCCAGGCCAACGCCACCAGCGGTGTCGGTCTCGAAAAAGCCGAAGGCGCGAGCGCGTATCGCCCGCTGCTTGGCGAAGGCAGCCTGGCGGACAAAATCAAATCCACGGCCTTCGAGCGCCTCGACATCATCCCCAGCGAAACAGACATGTGCGGCGCGGAAATCGAGCTTTCCCGGCTGGACGATCACTTGCGGAGGCTGCACCTCGCGCTCGATCCGGTCCGGAAGTCTCAGCGTTACGATCTCATTGTGATCGATTGTCCGCCCGCGCTGGGCATTCTGACGTTGAACGTTTTTGGAGCCGCAGACTGGCTCGTGGTGCCGCTGCAATGCGAGTATTACGCGCTGGAAGGGATTTCCACCATCACGCGAATCCTCAATCAGCTCCGCGACGGCGGCGTCAACCCGCAACTGGCGCTGCTCGGCGTGGTGATGACGATGTTCGACGGGCGCACGAAGCTTTCCCAGCAAGTCGTGAGTGAAGTCCGGAATCACTTTGGCGAATTGGTGTTCGACACCGTCATTCCCCGCACCACGCGTCTGGCTGAAGCGCCGAGCTACGGCAAACCGATCATTCACTATGACAAATACAGCGTCGCCGCCGCGGCTTACGAAGTCCTGACGGAGGAATTGGTGAAGCGGCTGAAGCTGTGACCGTGCGGATTTGAATTGATCGAGTAACCTAAGCTGGCGGCCCATGCTAAAGCGCACTCCTCTCTACGAGACTCACCGAAAAGTGGGCGCGCGGCTGGTCGAATTCGGCGGCTGGGAAATGCCGGTGCAATACACGAGCATCATGGACGAGCATCAAGCCGTCCGCAGCGCCGCCGGGATGTTCGACATCTCGCACATGGGCGAGGTCTCAGTGAAAGGCCCTTCTGCGCTGGAGTTCTTGAATTCTGTTCTGACCAATGACCTCCGCAAGCTCGCGCCAGGCCAGGGCCAGTACACGCTCCTGTGCAATGAGCGGGGCGGCGTGATCGACGATCTCTATGCGTATCGTCTCGCGGAGCAAGATTTCCTTTTGATCATTAACGCGTCGCGCATCGACGAGGATTTCTCGTGGCTGCAATGGCAGTTCCAGGTTTTTGCGCCTGGCCCAGGGACCGAACTGAAGAACATTTCGGACAAGACCGGGGCGGTTGCGGTTCAGGGGCCAAAAGTCGCGTTGTTCATCGATCCATGTTTTCCCGGTTCGTTCGCCGGCGGAACCGCGGTCATGAGGCCGTCCGACTTGAAGAAGAATCAGATGTGCACGGTGAACTGGAACGATTCCCTCGTGCACATCGCTCGAACCGGTTACACCGGAGAGGACGGTTTCGAGATCGTGTGCGATGCCGGCGTTATTGAATCGGTCTGGCGGCAGGTGGTGACCATCGGCCAACCGTTCGGGCTGAAACCGGCGGGCCTGGGCGCGCGCGACACGTTGCGCACAGAGGCGTGCTATCCGCTTTACGGCCATGAACTGAACGAAGACACGACGCCGATCGAAGCGGGCCTGGGATTCTTCGTGGAGCTCGACAAAGGCGAATTTGTTGGCCGCGCCGCGCTGGCTATGCAGAAGGAGCGCGGAGCACCGCGAAAATGCGTTGCTTTTAAGATGACCGAGAGATCCGCTCCGCCTCGGCCGGGCTACCCGATTTGGGGCGTGGCGCCAGATCAAGAAAGACTCGGCGAAGTGGCGAGCGGAACTCAGAGTCCGACCTTCGGTATCGGGATTGGAATGGGCTACGTGCCGGTTGAATTCGCGAAGCCCGGGACGGCCATCGAGATCGAGATTCGCGGCAAACGCTCGCCCGCCGTTGTCGCGCCGAAACCATTTTACAAGAAACCAGTTTGACGAAAACAGTGGCAACCCTTACACCGGGACGAGTTGTGACGACGGCAGATAAGGGCTTCTTCGTAGCGCAAAGTTGCACTCTATCAGTATCGCTCAGAATCGTCGCCAGCCGCGACGATTCTCGGAGCGCGGACAGCCTTGTCCGCGCGCTGCTTGCCTCTGCGGACGACTCGCGGACATGGCTGTCCGCGCTCCTTTGGTTGCGGCTTCGCCGGGCTGGGCCGTATCGCCGATTTGCAATCGGCGGCGCTTCCACAAGTTCGAGGGCCTTGGCGCATGGTTGGAGCCTGCGGAATGAAATTCCGCGATACAGCAGATTGCAAATCTGCGCTACATGGCGAAGCCTTCTGCTTAACGCCCTTCGGATTGCGGCTTATGACTAGAGTTCCCTCCGAACTGAAATATGCGAAGACCCACGAATGGGTTCGCGTCGATGGCAACATGGCAACCGTCGGCATCACCGACCACGCCCAGCATGAGCTGACCGACATCGTGTTCGTGGAATTGCCGGGCAAAGGCCGCGACCTCAAAGCGGGTGACGCCTGCGCCGTGGTTGAGTCGGTGAAAACAGCCAGCGACGTGTACGCGCCCGTGAGCGGCAAGGTCGTCGAGGTCAATCAGTCGGTCGTGGACGATCCGGCGCTCGTCAACGCGGAACCGTTCGAGGGGGGATGGTTCTGCAAAATCCAAATGTCGCAACCGGCGGAACTCAACAATCTCCTAAGCGCCGCCGATTACGGCAAGCTCGTCAATCGGTAGTGGTCACGCCAGAGCGATTCCCCCCACATCCGCGCCCATCGGCGGCATCCGCGGTTGGGTTTGGGTTGCGAATTCTCGCGCGAAAGTGCGCGGTGAGTTCTCGGTTGCACACCAGGGGGCCAACCGTTAAGGAAAACAGCATGAACCGCCTTCAAAGTCGTGCTCCGATTTCCCGCGCTTTTTCCGCAGCGTTTCTCATCTGCTTTTTCGAAGTTTTCCTGGCGGCTTCCGCGTCGCCTCGGGCTGCCGAAGCGATCGCCATGCTGCAAGTCGGCCTCGCCGCGCGCGATGTGACGCCGGAGCTTCCCATCTGGCTGGCGGGTTATGCGGCGCGCAAACGAGCCGCCGACAAAATCGATCACCCGCTCCTGGTGCAAGCCCTGGCCTTGAAGAGCGCCGACGGCGCACGATTCGTCCTTGTCTCGCTCGACAATTGCGAAGTCAGCCACGCGTTCACGGCGCCTGTCGTCAAAGAGATCGAGGGCAAGCATGGGTTGAAGAGCGGCGAAGTCATGATCGTGTCGAGCCACACGCATTCGGCGCCAGTCTTGGAAGACACGCTGGAAACGATGTACCACTATGCGGATCAAGAAGCGCAGCGCGTTCGCAAATACAGCGCGATGCTGCGCCAGAAGCTCGTCGAAGTGGTCGGCGCCGCCCTGGCCGACCTGAAACCTGCGTCGTTGGAACATGGAATTGGCCGGGCCACGTTCGCGATGAATCGCCGCGTCTATCGCGACGATGCCGTCGTCTTCGGCGAGAACCCGGACGGCCCCGTGGATTGGGATGTAAACGTCCTGAAGGTCAAAAGCACGAACAACGCCGTGCGCGCCGTCGTGTTCGGCTACGCTTGTCACGGGACGAGCATCGCGGGCGATGATTTTTACATTGTGTCGGGCGATTACATGGCTTACGCGCGCCAGCACATTGAAGCGGTTTATCCGGGCGCCACCGCGATCTATCTGACGGGCATGGGCGCGGATTCAAATCCATCGCCCCGGGGCACGCTCCTCGATGCAAAACGCCATGGCCTGGAACTGGCCGGCGCGGTGATCGGCGTGCTGGACCGGCCCATGCGGCCCGTGGCGGGAAATCTGAAACTCGCCTTCGACGAAATCGAGCTTCCCTTCGAAGACCCGCCAAACCGCGAGCAACTCGAAAAGGACGCGCAAGGCAAAGACGCGTATGTCAAGAGCCGCGCCGAACTTTATCTCAAGACTCTCGGTGCTGGCGGAAAACTTCCTGCGGGAATCCAGCTTCCCCTGGCGGCGATTCGGATCGGCGACGACCTGACCTTCGTCGCGATGGGCGGCGAAGTTGTGGTGGATTACAGCATCCGCTTCAAGCGCCTGTTCGCGGCCGACCATCCCTGGCCAATCGGCTACGCCTACGAAGTGCCGTGCTACATCCCGTCCGTGCGGATTTTGAAGGAAGGCGGCTACGAAGCACAATCGTCCCTCATCTATTACGGTTTCTACGGACCGTTCCGGACAAGAATTGAAGGACTCCTCACCGCCAAGATGACGGAGTTGGCAGGCAAGGTCCGGAAACAGTAGGGCAGGCATCCGGCAGGCATCCGGCCTTGCCCAGCGATGCAAGCTGCCTGTTCTTATGTCGAAATATGCTATCTCGAAGGCCGTCCTTGTCCGCTCCGTTACCTTCGTCCTTGCCGTTCTCGCTTTCGCCGTGCCCGCGTCGGCCCGTTACGCTCGCGCGCAACTTCGCGTTGAACGCGAGCGACAGAACAGCTCGTCACTGACAATGGCAACGGCGATCGCAAGCAGCCATGTCCGCGTGGATAAGTCCGGCTCGGCCTGGATAGATGACACCAACGTCAAGGTGATCGAGGTCATTCTCGACCACCTGGCCTATGGCCACAGCCCGGAGGAAATTCATTTGCAGCATCCGCATCTCTTGATGGCGCGAGTGCACCCCGCCTTTGCCTACTACTTCGATCACAAGACAGAGATTGACGCTGAAATTGACCGGCGGCATCACCGCGTCGAGGCGCTTCGAGCGAAAGCGGCCGCGCCGTTCACTCGAAAGCAACTGACCGCGCGACTGAAGAAGCGGTGATGTCTTAATCGCTGAGGAAGTGCTACGGCGAATTCTTTAGAAGCGCCTTTGCCAGTGCCGATCGTGCCGGGCGGCGTGAAGCACGGCACCTACGATTACGGTGCGGTCATCCTCTGAGACTTCGAAGATTACTCGGTAAGGAAATCGTTCAGGATAGCGCCAACGGATGTTCTTACGCGGATGACGACGGGAATTGAGCCGGGGGTTCTCGGCGAGCGCATCAAGAATTCGAATGACTTCTCCCACGAACTCGTTGCCGATACCATCGGCGCGCGCGTCATACCATCTGGCGGCCTCGTCAACATCGTCCCAAACTTCCGGCCGTACGACGACGCGCCAACTCATGATCTCGAGCGCGAACGAAGACGCGTTTTCATCTCATCGAGAGGCACGGACGAGTTCGGATCCGCACGGTGAGCAGCGAACCGCGCTTCGATGAGCTTCTCATCGGCTTCCGAAAGCGGCGGATCATCGAGCTCCAACGCCCGCCGGATCACCGCTTGACGCTGTTCGAATGTCAACGACGGAAGTTCTTCAAGAACCTGTGTGAAACTCATGACGAAAACCTTACCTGATATGCCATCCACTTTCAATCACGCCCGCAGGATCGTGAAATGCCGCAGATGCCCATAGGTTCTCATGGCAAGCGCTCCGCCGTCCTTATGTCCAAGCCAACGCCTGATCGTCGGAATGTCCACGCCGGATTCGATGCACGTCGTCGCGAAGAAGTGTCGAAAATCGTGATGGGTGAAGTGAGGAAACCCGAGCCGTCGGCAGGCCAGTGCATCCACAAGTTGTCGGTGCCCCGTAGCGCAGATTTGAAATCTGCTGTATCGCAGGATTGCATCCTGCTGGGCCTCGGCGTGGCCTGGGGCGTTGAGAAGACCCGACACGCAGCCGATTTCAAATCGGCGATGCGGCAGAGTGCAACTCTGCGCTACGGGCGCAGGAATCACCGACAACTCGTGGATGCACCGTCGGCAGGCCGTTGGAAGACATTTCCTGGCACTCCAAATCTTGATGATGCAATCTTCTGGTTTAGCGTCAGGTTGGAATCGTCCGAGATCGTCAGGGCTCCGACCTGCCCACGGAATTCCCGCAATCTCCTCTCCGCAAGCTTTCGGTCCTGGGTCTTGAGGGACCGTCGAAATAGCTTGCCCCCTCTCTTGCGCAATGCATATTAACCGCCCGATCATTCGGGCCGACAGCGGTCTTCAACGGTTCATCAGTTGGGTTGGTAGCTCAGTCGGTAGAGCAGCGGCCTTTTAAGCCGTTGGTCCCGGGTTCGAGTCCCGGCCAACCCACCATTTCTCTGCCTATCGAACAAGGACCCCGCAAAAACCGGGCTGCGCTACACTTCATGCTTCAACTTCATCCGGCGTTTGGCGGACAGCCGGATTCGGAAATTCAGGACTCACAAAAAGGAAATGCGGGCTAAGTTTGGATTCGGAAATCGCAATCCTCTCTTTGCCTTTCCGTAACCGTTTGCTTCTGTTTTCCGAACAAGAGGCAACGAAGAAAACGAAGGAGTTCGGGAATTGGAGGGAAGGCTCAATCTCGTCTCCAAGCGACATTTATGGTCTTCAACCGACATACCGCTTGCGGATTTCCACCAACCCGGCCTCGACCTCAGCGCGCGGGAGGCCTCCAGCGGTCAATGTCTCATCCCCTAGTTCGAGAAGCCGCTGATAGAACGCGACGCCCACTTCGACCGAATCGGCGTGCCCCGGCGCGGCCTCCAGCATGGCGAACAAAGCATCCTCGGCTTTGGAGAATTTCCCAGCCCGTTCATAAAAAATCATGAGGGCGCCATGCGTCCGGGGCGGCAAATCGTAAGGCTTCAAAGCTTCGGCGAGTTCTTCCACCGTGGGCGCGAACTCTAGCAACTCCGTCGGCTCCTCGCGCAACTTCAAGCCCAGGATCAGGTGCAGCGCTTTGAGGAAACAGTCGCGGCTCATTTCAAGGCGTTCCTGCGCGGCGGTGACGATGCCCAACTGCTTGAGCAGCGCGGCTATCACCATGCACTTTTCCTGGACCAGATGGCCGTGCTCACCAATCGTCAAGCGGGCCAGAATCTCGCCGTCGGAGAGATCCGTGACAGAATCTGAGCCGACTTCCAGCAGCGTGCGCAGCACCAGGTCGATGCGCCGGGTGGCCGCCTCGTAATCCTGCGCTTTGACCAGTCCGATAATCTCCGCAATCCAGCGCACGTAGCGTTTGATCCACTCCAGGAGGTAATCTTGACGGATCATGGTCGTAGCGTCGTCGTTATGCGAATATCGAATCATTTTGCATATGCAACACGAAATCGGTTCCTTCTGACTTTGCTCTGCGACCGATTTCAGTGACCAGTTGCCAGATGTCGGCGAACCTTGGTAAACAGAGTCGGCCAACGCATCTGATTTGACCGCGGTAAGGCGTTGGAATGTTCGTCAAGCATGGGCGAGTGCTTTTCGAGGCAACGCCTAAGTTTGTGCGTTTCACTCAGATTGATGCTGCTGACCGCCTGCTCAATGACCTTGCTCGTTACCCGCACGCGTTCGTGCTCGCCTCAATTATGGACCAGCAGGTGAAGGCGGAGCGAGCTTGGCTCATTCCTTTTCGGAATTGGTGCCGGCCAAAAAATCTTGAATGCCACAAGTGTTACATGAGTGACCTGTGCCAACTGCCGAGAGAAAGGAACGGCGAACCAAACGGTGCAGCGAACGGGAGCTAGCCGATTCGCTCAGAGACAAATCGAATGTCATCGGCGGCTGGCTCCCGTCGCTGACCTCTGCGTTAAAGCGAGTTCTGCATGTCGATCTTGGGAAAATTCCATGGCCGTCGAACCCTGCGCACGGACCACGAACAAGGAAGTTCCGGGCAACGTCGCGTGGCCTGGCTTGTTGCCGGAATGGTTTTTCTGGCACAACCGACGCCTGCCAACGCCGCCCCGGCCCTCGAACCGGTCGAGGTCGAGGGACAACCGCTGGCCGCGAATGTCGAGCGACTTGCTCAAGCGCTGGATTTTCTCGGCGCTCCTCTGGACGCGGAAACAAGAAAAGCCCTTGCCCCAGCTTTGAAGTCGCGCGACGGGCGGCGAATTCAGGAGTTGATCGATCCCCAAACCCTTTTTGTCGTCACTTTGAATCCGGAAGTGCGAGTGAAAGTTTCGCGCGGCCCGGCCCCGGCCCGATTGCAGCAGATGGGGTATGCGCCGGTGTTGGTCAAAATCATCAACGAAAGCACCTCCATGCATCCGCTCAGAATCTCCAGCCAGCAATCCGGCCCGGTCTATGCCGGCGTGGCCAAACTGAGCATGCAGCGGCAGAAGCAGGAGCACTTGCGCGAAAATGAAAATGTCGCCGGGCGTTCCGACCGCTTTTTGGGGGTGGAGATGTTCACCAGCCCGCCCATGACGCCGAATCTGAGCGGACTGAAGGTCGAGTATGCGATCGCGCTGCTCTACAGCCACGAAGCCGGAATGCGCGAGGCGACGATCGGTTTCGAGGCCGGGCAAGGCACACAGGACCTTGGGTTTCGTGGAGAGACGCCAGTCTTGTTCAACATCCGCCCGGCGATCCCGGTTAAAATGAGCGTGCGCGATCAGGATGGCAAACCGACCACGGCGCGCCTGATGTTCTTGGACCGGTCCGGACATGTGTTTCCCCCGCAAGCGAAACGGCTCGCGCCGGATTTCTTTTTCCAAAAGCAAATCTACCGGCGGGATGGCGATTCGGTGTTGCTGCCGCCTGGCGAGTTCGTGATGCACTACGGACGCGGCCCGGAATACCGCTGGCTGCAACGCACGGTGGTCGTCCCTCGCGAAGGCCCGGCCGAGTTGGAAGCGCGTCTGGAGCGCTGGGTGAATCCAATGAACTACGGGTTCTACGGCGGCGACCATCACATCCACGCCGCGGGCTGCGCCCATTACATGTCGCCGACCGAAGGCGTCCTCGCCAAAGACATGTTTCTGCAAGTCCAGGGCGAAGGGCTGAATGTCGGTTGCCTCCTGACCTGGGGACCTTCATTCGATTTTCAAAAGCAATTCTTCGAACCGACGGCGAACAAACTGAGCGAGCCGTTCACGGTGCTCAAATACGACATCGAAGTGAGCGGTTTCGGCTCGCAAGCCCTCGGCCACGTTTGCCTGCTGAATCTCAAAGAGCAGATCTATCCCGGCGCGAGCGGAAGCAAAGGCTGGCCGACCTGGACGACTCCCGTGCTGCGCTGGGCCAAAGCGCAAGGCGCTTACACCGGCTATGCTCACTCGGGGAGCGGCCTCCAGGTTAACCCGACCGCCGCCGCGAAACGAATTTTGGCCCAGTTCGACTCCGATAAGAACGGCGGGCTCAGCGCCGAAGAAGCCAGGCATTGTCTGATGCCCGAGGATTTTGGGAGCGCGGATGTCAATCGTGACGGAGATCTTTCCGAGGACGAACTGACCCAGAGCGTAAACCGCGCGGCGGATCGTTTGCCGAATCTGGCCATTCCAGAGCTGAACAGCGTCGGCGCGCAAGAAATCTTCGTGACCAGTGCGCTGGGATTGTGCGATTTCATCAGCGCCATGGACACGGCACGGCTGCTCGAATGGAACTGCTGGTACCATCTTCTCAATTGCGGCCTCCCTTTGAAGGTGAGCGGAGAGACAGACTTTCCCTGCATGAGCGGCACGCGGGTCGGACAAGGACGGGTCTATGTTCAACTTGGGCAGATTGAGCGCGTTGATTTCAGCGAGTGGTGCAAGGGGGTCGCGGAAGGACGCTCCTACGTGTCGGACGGCTATGCGCACGCGCTGGAATTTCGGGTGAACGGCAAGCCACCCGGCGAGTCCGTGGCGCTTGCTCAACCCGATCTGGTCAAAATCACGGCCCGAGTGGCCTTTAGTTCGGAAACGCCTTTGGAAGTCGCTTACGGTGCGGCGGTCCCAGCCGGCGGGATGCGATTAATTGGAGACACGGTTAATCTGCACGAACCGCTGAATGCAGACGGGAACCCTTCCTTTACCGCGAAACATCGATTGGTTGAACTCGTCGTGAACGGCCGGGCTGTGGCGTCACGGCAAGTCCCCGCCGACGGCCAGGCGCATGATTTGGGGTTTTCGATTAAGATCGAGCGCAGCAGTTGGATCGCGCTTCGGCATTTCCCGCAAATGCACACGAATCCGGTCAACGTGCTGGTGGCCGGGCGCCCGATTCGCGCCTCTCGTCAGAGCGCGCTGTGGTGCATCGGCAGCATTGAGCAGCTCTGGCGTTCGCGCGCCCAAAGCATTGCCGCGACGGAGCGCGAGGAGGCGCGCCGGACCTTCTGGGAAGCCATCGATCGCTACCGGCAGATCGCAGCCGAGGCAGCTTGGCCATGAAGCCAGATTTATCTTTTTCACAAAACGAAACAATGATTAAGTAGGCCGCATGGCACCTTCCGAGCGAGAGGGAGAGAGGATTCTGAGGGGCATCCCAGTCTCCGCCGGCGTATGCCGGGGGAAAATCCTCGTGCTGGGGAAGACCACCGATTCCGTTCCGAGTCATCACATCACCGAGGATGAGGTGCCGCGTGAACTGGATCGCCTGGAGGACGGCTTGGTCCAAACCCGCCAGCAAGTCATCGAGATTCAACGCAAGGTCGAGCAAGCCATGGGTTCGAAGGATGCCGCCATCTTCGACGCGCATTTGCTCTCGCTGGAGGACCAGACCCTCATCGATGAAGTCAGCCGCCTGATTCGGGAGCAGAAGTTGAACGTCGAGCGCGCGTTTCATCTGGTGTCCGAGAAATACGCCGCCGCCCTCGCGGCGGTGGATGACGAATATCTCCGCGAACGCGCGGCGGACATGCGCGACGTAACCGCGCGGGTGCTGAACAACTTGTTGCAGTGCCCGCATGAAACCGATCTGCGGAACCTGCCGGAGCCTTGCATCATCATCAGCTATGATCTCGCGCCTTCCACGACGGCGTTGCTCGACCGCAAAATGGTTTTGGGATTTGGCACGGACATCGGCAGCCAGACCTCGCACACGGCGATCATGGCCCGTTCCATGCATATCCCGGCGATCGTCGGACTCCGCGACGCGAGCCGCCAACTTGATACGGGCCAGTACGCGCTGCTCGATGGGTTCAATGGATATTTGATCCTCAACCCGACTGACCAGACTCTGTTTGAGTACGGTCAACTGGCCCGCAAACAGATCAACTTCGAAGAGCGGCTCCGGGACATTCAAGACAAACCGGCGGTCACGCTGGACGGCGCCCGCGTCGTGCTCTCGGCCAATGTGGAGCAGGCCGCGGATGCGGATGCGGTCAAGGCCTGCGGGGCGGACGGCGTCGGTTTGTTTCGCACGGAATACCTGTTTATCAATCGCGACACGTTGCCTTCGGAGGAGGAGCAATATCAGGCGTATCGCAGTGTCGCGGCGGCGCTCAAGCCGCAGCCGGTGCTGATCCGAACCCTGGACCTCGGCGGGGACAAATTCCTGCCGCACCTGCAAGTGCCGCGCGAGATCAATCCGTTTTTGGGCTGGCGGGCGATCCGGTTTTGTTTGCAGGAACGCGAGATTTTCCGCACTCAACTCCGCGCCATCCTCCGCGCCAGCGTCGAAGGCAACGTCAAACTCATGTACCCGATGATTTCCGGCCTGGATGAACTGAACCAGGCCAACGCGCTCGTCGAAAGCTGCAAATCGGAGCTGCGCGCAGAAAACGTCGCCTTCAATGACAGCGTGGAAATCGGCGCCATGATTGAGATCCCTTCGGCGGTCATGATCGCAGACAGCCTGGCCAGACGGGTCAAGTTCTTCAGCCTCGGCACGAACGATTTGATCCAGTATTCGCTCGCGGTGGATCGCCTCAATGAGAAGATCGCGCACCTTTACGAGCCGACGCATCCCGCGATCCTGAGCCTCATCAAAATGACCGTCGAAGCCGGTCATCGCCACGGCATCTGGGTGGGCGTGTGCGGGGAAATGGCCGGCGATCCCACGATGGCGCCGCTGTTGCTGGGCCTGGGCGTCGATGAACTCAGCGCCGCGCCGCCGGCCGTTCCGCAAATCAAATTCCTGGTCCGCCGCCTCAAGCTTTCCGAAGCGAAGGAAATCTCCGCCTGGGCGCTCCAGCAAGAATCCGGCGCGGAAATTCTGGCACGCGCCAAGGCGCTGGTCCACCAGGTTGCCCCGGGTCTATTCGAGGAAGGCGTGACCCTGGATTGACGGATTGGAGGATTGGGTGGGCCAAGGAATCCAACGCTCCTCGAACAATCGGGCGGGGATTGCAAAGTCAGCCAATTCACGTGCTGGAATCAATTTGTGTGCTTGCCCGTGCTTGCCCAGAAGCTGAGCGCCTCGTTTCGAAGGCCTCGCGTTAGTTAGTTAGGGTTCAGGATTAGTTCATCTGCGTGAAATTCTATCCAAGCATTCTGGTCGTGATAGCGGCCATCTGGATTCCGGTGGCCGAGGCGGGCGAGGTTTTGTTCCAGGACGACTTCAAGGACAGACTCGGCGAAGGCTGGTCTTGGATTCGCGAGCATCGGGAAGCCTGGCGTGTTTCGCCCCGCGGCCTCGAAGTGCGCGTGGAGCCCGGCAATATGTGGGGGCCGGCCAACAACGCGAAGAATGTCCTGGTGCGCGCTGCGCCAGAGCCGGCGAAAGGCGAGATCGAGGCCTCGGTTCACATTGTGAATCGCCCGACGGAACAATACGAGCAGGTCGATCTCGTCTGGTATTACGACGACAGCCACATGGTGAAGATCGGGCTGGAACTGGTGGATGGCCAGTTGAGCATCGTGATGGGACGGGAGGAAAACGACCGCACGCGCACCCTCGCCATCATCCCGCAGTCGTCGCCAACCGTGCGGCTGAGATTTCTGGTGACCCGGGGCCGAATTCGCGGGCAGTTCCGCACCAACGACTCGGAGTCGTGGCGGACGGCGGGCGAATGCGACTTGCCGGCGAGCGGCGCAGCCAAGATCAGTCTCCAGTGCTATCAAGGCCCGGCCGCGATCGAACGCTGGGCGCGCCTCACCGAGTTTCGCATCGTTCGAAACGAAGCGCCGGAGCCGGGCCCCGAGCGCAAGCCATGAACCACGACTTGCGCCGGGAAACCGCAGGGCTCATCAAATCCTGGATGCGGCATGACGAGGTGAAGCTCCGCGATTATCTCGTCTCCGGCGTGGAGGACCCGCGCATCAACCTCCAGAGCATTCTGACGCGCCATTTCCTGATCGAGGCCTTGTTTGGCGACCGCTTTGCGCTCTTGATGGAGCATGAACTCCGCTTCGGCGCGGTCATGAACTGGCTGCTGAAGCTCGTCAAGAAGCCGGGCGGATGTGAGGATTTCGTGGGCGTTCTTCACGCTCTGGAACGCGGGGCGGACAATGCCGAAGGCGTGCCCATTCCGGCCTTTCTTTCCCAAACGTTCGCGCGCTTGCCGACCAGTGAGGATGCGTGGTCCGCCCCGAATTACATCGCGGAGACGTTGTCCAGGCCGGTACCCCCGGAATCCGCAACCGGGCTTGGCGATGAACGGCTGTCCACGTTTGAAGAGATTTGGCGCCGCGTGCTGGAGAATGAATCGAAGCGAGGTATCCGGGTGTTCGAGCCGGCCTGCGGTTCAGCGACGGATTATCGTTTCCTGAACTCGTTCGGCATCGCGCGCCTGGTGGAGTATCTTGGGTGCGATCTGTGTGAAAAGAACGTTCGCAATGCCAGGGCGATGTTCCCCGGAGCGCGGTTTCAGGTGGGAAACGTTTTTGAGGTAGAAGCCCCGGACAAAGCGTTCGACCTCTCTGTGGTCCACGACCTGTTCGAGCACTTGTCGATTGCCGGATTGGAACAGGCCGCCGGCGAAATCTGCCGCGTCACCCGCGAGGCGCTTTGTCTGGGGTTTTTCAACATGCACGAGGAGGCCGATCACATCATCCGAGCCGTTGAGGATTACCATTGGAACACGCTCAGCCTGAGCCTGACGAGTGGATTGTTCGAGCGACAAGGCTTTGCTGTTCAGCCAAGCCACATCGGCACGTTTCTGAAATGGAGAATCGGGTGCGAAGAAACCTACAATGAAAACGCGTACACCTTTTTCGCTGCTTCGAGGGAGAATTGAGCGGGCACGGCAACGTTCTCGGGCGCGCTGCTAACTAAGTCTAACTAAGCCGTATCTATTCCTTGAAAAGGAGACTCGCCCTCACCCTAACCCTCTCCCCCAGGAGAGGGAACCGCTCTTTCCCACGCCGGGAAACGGTCACTAAACAGTGATGAGTCCGCGGGCGGTAAAAGTGACTCCCTCTCCCTGGGGGAGAGGGCTGGGGTGAGGGCGAGCTTTTCATCGCACTGAATACTTACGGCTAAGGGCGTTGCGGGGGCCGTGCGCCTTATGGCGTCTCGGGGATCTTCAACAACTCGTCCATCGTCCACGGTGCGGAGCGATCCTTGGTTTCTTCGCGGACGCGCTTCACGACTTCCGGTTTGATCAGGGGAGCATTGTTTCCCCACGACTGACGGATGAAGGTCAGAATGGCGCCGATGTTGGCATCGACTTGATCCGGAGGAAACGCCGAACCAAAAGACACCATGGCCGTTGCTGGATTCCAGTCCACGCTTTTGACTTTGAATGGGCCGGTTGGTCCATGAAGCAGGATTCGGATCAAGCGGTCCGGGCTTCCAACAACCCACTCGGATCCCGCCAAAGGGGGAAACTGTCCCGGACTCCCCATGCCATTGCCCTGATGGCAGGCGACACAGAGCTGGCTGTAGAGAACTTCCCCCTTGGCAATCAACTCGCCGGTCTCGTCTTTGGGATTCGCCGCGTCCACCTGAGCATAACTGCGGTAAGGATCGTACACTCGCGGATTGAATCCGCCCGCATAGTTTTCGATGTACAACTGCGCCCAGAAAAGCAAAACGCCCAGCAGCACCACCAGCCAGACGGGAGACTCCGCGCGCCCGGCGGTCGGCTCCGTTTCAACCAGGGGTTGGCTCAAGGCACTGCCAGGCGAGGCCCCGCCTTTGGAAGGACCATTCTGCGGCGGATGTTTTCGATCTGGATTCATTTCACTGGTGTGGTGCCACTCGCTGGATTTGTCGTTGGGGTCCCGTCCGGCGGTTGATTGGTCGTCCCCGCACCGCCCGGTTTCTTCCCTGGCAACGGCAACGGCGCCTCGAACAGCGGAAGGTCGGCGCGCAGGCTTTGCAGGTAAGCCACCAGCGCCAGGGCGTCAGGTTTTGGCACCACTTCGAATCCCGGCTCCGGAGCAGATTCGCCGGACAATTTCAGAGCTTCCGGGGAAGGCGAGCCGCTTATTTTCCGTTTCTCGAACAGGAAGCGATACGGCGGCATGGTTGAGCCTGGGGCCGTCATCTGAGGATCGTAGAGGTGCAGCAAATGCGTCGCGGCGTTCGGCTGGCGCACGCCGATATTCGCCAGGTCCGGGCCAACACGCACATTCCCCAGCATCACGGGCCGGTCATACAGGAAATCCGGCGCCACGCTGTGACGTGCGCCCCAACCGCGCTCGAAATCGGCCCCGAAGCCGCGAGCGCGAACTTGCTGGGTGTGGCAGTAATAGCATCCATTCGCGCGATACACGTCGCGGCCTTCCTGGGCCAAACCGCTCCGCGGCGCAGGATAGCGCCCACCGGCGGGAGGAACGGTAGTCTCCTGCATGCGGCCAAGCTGCATCTCCGGAACGAACACCATTCCCAGCCAGGACAGCGCCATGGCCAGATAAACTCCGAGGAAAACGAGCGGTCCTTGATTCATGATCGCCCTCCGGGATTTGTCGGGGACGGACAGCACTCGGAACATCGACAGTTCAGGAGCAGCCGCGCGAAGTTGATGCCCAGAGCGCAATTCCCCACCAGGAGAAGGAGCATTCCCAGCGTGCCCAGGCCGAGGAATGGCACCGTGCTCCGAACCGTCTCCAGGAACGCGAGGCTCGGATTATTCATAGCCGCGCCCTGGCGTATGCCGCCAATGATCAAAGAAGCCGCCAGAAGTGCCGCGCCGGCGGCGGCGCATCGAAAATGCCATTTCATAAGCTCCGGAGCCGGCCATTCGCATTGCGTGAGCTTCGGAACGGCGTAGTAAATGCCGCCAGCTGCGACCATGGCGAAGAAGCCGAAAAGGAACAACGAACTCACGCCGTTTCCGTAATGGGTGAACCGAGCGACTTCCGCGAATTGCCCCAAGAGGCCAAACGCCAAGGCGAACGTCGATTGAACCGTTTCGGAAAGATCGTGCGAATGCCCTGATACGCTGGCCGGAGCTCGAAGCAGGCCCACGATCTGCAACAAACTCGCGAGGATGAAACAGAATGCGCCAAATTTGAAGAAGGGCAGAAACGGGCTCGGAGCAAGCTTCTGATCCTTCCCTTTCATGGTCATGTGCCAGTTGACAGCCACAGCCAGAAGTGGAACCAGCATCATGATGCCCGCGGCGCCGCTCACGCTGGCCAGCCAACTGGGCGCCGGCGTGCCTCCCTGGACCCCGCCCCACCCACCGAAGCACGCCAGAGACCAGAACCCAAACATCGCCAGACCCCGGCTGTGCAAGGGCTGGCCTGTAAGTTTGGGCAAAAAATAGAAAACAGCGGCCAGCCCCAAAGAGGCCATCCAGATCCAATACAGGTTATGAACAAACCAACCCGCAATCACGGCCTGCACCACGCCCCGAGAAGGAAAGTAAACCACCAGCATCTCCGCCGTCGTAAAAATCCACGGGAACCAGAACAACGCCATGAGGAGATACCATTGAGAAACGTAAAGCTCGCGCTCGGAGCGAAAGTGCAAAGTAAGTATGGCGAAAAGCGCAAGGGCCAGGTACGAAGCCAACAGAATCGGCGATGCGAAACCGGGCACCTCCAGCCCTTCATAGCCGGCTCCGGCACCAGAGAGGATTCCCAGGGTGCCGACGAGCACGCCGAAATTCCAGAACAGGCCGGCGATCATGGTTGCTATCGGGCCGAAGGCGGCAGCCCGACTCAATCGGGCCAGAATCCAGAGTCCAAGCCCCAACCCGGCCGGCGCGGCAAATCCATAAATCAGGGCGAATGAATAGGCCGGATACACGCGGCCATAGGTCAGCCAGGCTGTGCCAGAAAGAAGGCCAGGTGCGTGCAGTTTGATCGCGCTGATCAACCCCAGGACGCTGGCTACAACCAGCCAGCCGACACTGGACGCCAAAAGCACGGTGACCGGGAGGCAGCAGGAACGATTGATCTCCCTTGGCGAAATCGGAGCGCGGGCAGTGGAAACAGTTTCCGGCGCTGGCGCTTGAACGTTCATGTTGGGCATGCAACCGGGCTTGCGCTCACTCGAATTTCTGCGGGGGCGGAGGAGGGGGGTTGAATTGGTTCCAACGCGCGATGAGATTGGAGCGGCCAGCCGCGGGGTTCTTCCATTCCTGAATGGTCAATTGCGCAGCCCGCCCCGCTTTGAACTTCTGTCCATCGCTTTCCACCACGGGCAAACGCACCTGTCCTTTGGTGGCGTCGATATAACCATAGGTCTCGAGATCTTTCAGGGCGAGGTTTGCCTCGGCGGCGGCCTTGCGCCGCTCCTGCACGCGTTTGCCGTCCACCGGCGGCGGCTGTGTGTACTGGCGCATCAGCCACACGATGCCCGCCATGATCAGGAAAGAGCCGAGAATGCCGACGCAATACGCGGCAACTCTCGCCTTATCCCCGCAACATGATTCGCTATTCATTCGGCTTCGCAATTTGAGATTTGAAATCTGAGATTCAAAATCACTTGGCGCTTCCGTGCGCCGCCGAAGCGCTGGGGCTCTGGGCCGCCGGCGGCACATAAACTTCCATAGTTTCCGCAAACCGCGGGTCGCGCTGCGGGTAAGGCGGATGGGCGTTAAAACTCTTGATGAACAATTTAGCCAGAACTCCGCCGATGAACGCAAGGCAAGCGGCATCGAGCCAGATCCACTGTCCAGGGAATCCGCCGGGATGTTTCACCGGCATGATGTTGTAGGACAAATCACAATAGTGCATCAGCCAGGCCCATACGGCGAGCGGGATCATCACCGCCAGATTCAGCTTCGCGTCGATGCGCAGGAGCATGAGAAACGGCAGAAAGAAATGGCCGAAGACGATGACCATGCCAATGTCCCACCACGACCCCTGTTCGCGCTGAATGTACCAGAAGGTTTCTTCCGGAAGCGCCGCATTCCAAATCAGGAAATACTGGGAGAAAGTGACGTAGGCGTAGAAAACCGTAAAGGCGAACCAAAGCACGCCCGTGTCGTGAAACTGTCTTTCACGCGCCACGTAGCGCAAGGGTCCAGCCCGTTTCAAAACCACGGTGATGACATAAACCGTCGCCAGGGTTGTCCAGACACTGGCTGCGAAGTAAGTGACGCCGTACATCGTCGAGAACCATTGGTGTTGCAATGATTTCATCCAATCGATCGAAGCGAGCGTCAGGGTGATCGCGAACAGGAAAATTCCGGCGGCCGCATAGCGCCGCATCCGGATCGTGCATTCGGCCGCGCCGGTTTCATCCTGTTTCAATGACCATTTGCGCAATCCACGCGTGAGGAAAAACCAGATGCCGAATAAGACAGCCACACGGACATACCACATGGTAACGTTCAGATAAGCATGCTTGGCGTGCAGCGCGTGATCCGCATTGGCCGGGTCCATCCAGGGATAGATTCTCGGCGCCAGGATCAGGACTGGGATGAAGAGGGCGAACATCCAGGGCGCGAGGCAGGCGAGGTGTTCGACAACCCGACGCAGGGGCACCGTCCACATGGCATCGAACAGGTGATGCAGGATTACCAAAAACAGCGACCCCAGGCAAATGCTGAGGAAAAACATGAACGCCAGCAGCCAGGAATACCCCAGTTGCTTCGGGTCGATCGCCAGACCAATTAGCGCCAGCACGCCTCCGGCCCCCATGAGGATCGTCGGCAAATTCCTCCAACGGGACAAATCCAGCGAACCCGGAGCGGCAGACTCAGTGTGCGAACTCATAGACCATTACTCAAAGTTGACCGTTCAGACAGGCGCGTGAGCCGTGAGGCGCAAAACGTGAACCGTAGAACGTTCATTCGCTACTTGGCTAAAGTTGACCGGAGTGATTCGGGCACGTCATCAAGACTGCCCAGACGGCTTCTTTGCAGGGCGCGCACATAGGTCACAATCGACCACCGTTCCTCAACCGAGACCTGCGCGGCGTAGGGTCCCATCAACTGGCTCGGGCTTCCATTCTTGATCGCGTAATAAATCTGGCCGTCCGGCATCTGGACAATTCGCGGGTCATGGAGATTCGCCACGGTCGGCATGGCGATTTTCTTGATCACGCCATTGCCGTCTCCGGTCGCACCGTGGCACGGTGAGCAGTAGATTTGGTACCGGTCCCGGCCGCGGTCCAAAAACCTCTCGGTGATTTGGAAGGGAATCGATTCGACGAAGTTGGTTGTGCCCGTGACCAGCCCGGAGTTCACCGGCGAGTCTTCGTGGAACGGATAAACCGGGTTTTGCGGAACGGCGTTGATCAACCCTTGAAAGGGCACGGCCCGCGCGATCGTCCCCTGCACCGGCAGGCGTGAGCTTCGGCCGTCCGCAAAGAAGCTGTTGCGCTCCTGCGGGCGCAGCTTCGGCTGGCGGTCCATATCCGGGAACACCTCGATCGGAGGTTTTCGCGACGTGCTGCCGCGAAACCCGGCGACGCCAACCACGAGCACACCGGCCAGCACGGACATGAGCAGGAAGTAACGCATCTATTCCTCCGCGACCTCGATGTGCCTGCTGCCGGTTGATTCCAGCAACTTGCGGGTTTCAGTTTCGGAGTATTTCGGGTCGTCACACTCGATCACGACGAAGAACTTATCGTGAGTGACCTGGGCGAAACGCCGCGTTTTCAGGAGCGGATGATAAAGCTTTGGCAGCCGATTCAGGAACAGCATCCCGAACAGCGAACCAAACGCGCCGAACAGGATCGTCATCTCATAACTGGGCGGAAAGGCATGGATCGGGCTGAACATGGGTTTGCCGCCGACCGTGATGTTGTAGTCGTGCGCGTTCATGTACCAGATCATCAACATGCCCATGATGTAGCCGGTCACCCCGCCGATGAAGGTGAACCAGCCGATGCGGGAATTCCGCAACCCCATGGCCTTGTCCATGCCGTGCACCGGGTAAGGCGTGAACACGTCCCAGCGCGTGAATCCGTGGTCTCGAACCTTCTCCGCCGCGTGGATCGCCGCGGCCGGCGTGTCGAACTCGGCAATGACGCCGTAAGCTTTGCCTGCGCTGTTCATCAGTGGTGCCCTCCTATCTTCGCGCCGCCCAGCGGGTGGTGCGGATCGGCTTGCGGCGTAACACCCTTGACCTCGGAGATCGCAAGCACGGGCAGGAACCGAACGAAAAGCAAAAAGAGCGACAAAAACAATCCAAAGGTTCCGACAAACGTGAAAACGTCCACCCAGGTTGGAATGAAATAACCCCAGTTGGAGGGCATGAACTCCCGCGCCAGCGTCGTGGCGATGATGACGAAACGTTCGAACCACATGCCAATGTTCACCGTGATCGAGAGGATGAACACCGCCACCAAGTTGGTTCGGATTTTTTTGAACCAGAAGAGTTGCGGTAAAACGACGTTGCAAGTGACCATGATCCAGTAAGCCCACCAATACGGTCCGGTCGCCCGATTGACGAAAGCGGCCAGTTCGTAAGGATTCCCGCCGTAGTAAGCGATAAAGAACTCCATCGAGTACGCGTAACCCACGATCGAACCGGTGGCCAGCGTGACTTTGCACATCAGATCAACGTGCCGAATGGTGATGACCTCTTCCAGGTGGCACAGCGTCCGCAGCGGCACCATCAACGTCAGCACCATCCCGAACCCAGAGAAGACCGCTCCGGCCACAAAGTACGGGGGAAAGATCGTCGTGTGCCATCCGGGCAACTGCGCGACCGCGAAGTCGAACGACACGATGCTGTGGACGGACAACACCAGCGGCGTCGAGAGACCTGCCAGCAGCAGGTAAGCTTTCTCGTAATTGCTCCAGTGCCGATTCGACCCCGTCCATCCCATCGCGAAAAGACCGTAGAGGAACTTGCGGATCTTTGTTTTTGCGCGGTCCCTCATGATGGCGAGGTCCGGGATCAGTCCCATGTACCAGAAGAGCGCAGAAACCGTGAAATAAGTTGAGACCGCGAACACGTCCCATTCCAAGGGCGACCTGAATTGCGGCCAGATCGGGCCGTTGGAATTTGGGAGGGGCAGCATCCACCAGTCGAGCCAGGCGCGACCAGTGTGGATCAAAGGGAACAAGCCCGCGCACATGACCGCAAAAATCGTCATCGCTTCCGCGGCGCGGTTGATCGAGGTCCGCCAGCGTTGCCGGAGCAGGAAAAGGATCGCCGAGATGAGCGTTCCGGCATGGCCAATACCGATCCAGAAGACGAAGTTGGTGATGTCCCAGGCCCACATGACCGGGTGGTGCAAGCCCCAGACGCCCACGCCAGTCGAAATCTGGTAGGTCACGCATATCACCCCGATCAGCAACATCAGACTGCTCGGGATGAAAGCAATCCACCACCAGAGCGGGGTTTTTCCTTCTGCCACCGACGCCACTTTGTCGGAAATCCAGCCTAGGTTGCGCTGATTGAGAACCAGCGGCAGACGCTCCAGTTCAGGCGGCGGAGCGTGAACTTTGATTGAAGAGGGAATCGCGCCGTCAGCCATTAGTGCGCTCCTTTTTCGTGCGAAGCGGCGGCGGGCACCGGAGTGTCTCCACCCTCGCCATGGGGTTTGCCGTGGGCTTCCATGGGATTCGAGCCGCTGCGGTCTATGTACTCTTTCAGAATGCCGGGCGCCTCGCTGTATTTGTGAGGATCGGGCATGTTCGGGTTCGGATTGCGAATCCGCGCCAGGTAAGTCGTGCGCGGGCGTGTATCCAGGAAACCCAGCACTGCATAATCGCGATCCGACTTCTTGAGTTGGGAAACCCGGCTGTTCGCGTCGGCCAGGTTGCCAAAAACAATGGCTTCGGCCGGACATGCTTGTTCGCAGGCCGTCTTGATGGTTCGGTCCGGCACCTGCACATTCCCGGAATCACTCGCCTTGACCTTTTGTTCGATCTTCGCGTGTTCGATGCGCTGGACGCAGAAGGTGCATTTCTCCATGACGCCGCGCATGCGGACAGAGACGTCCGGGTTCTTGGCCAGCTTGAGCAAATCCCATTGATGCCGATCATTGGGGATGCTGCCGCGAGAAGGATCTTTGAACCAGCGTTTCAATTCCCACTCGCCCTCGTTGAAGCTCGTGAATGGGTCTCGATACAGTTTGTCGAGAGGCCGGCGGTTGTAGTCGAAATAATTAAAGCGTCGGACCTTGTAAGGACAGTTGTTCGAGCAGAAGCGCGTGCCGACGCAGCGATTATAGACCATCAGGTTCAGGCCTTCTTCGTCGTGAACTGTGGCATTGACCGGGCAGACGCTTTCGCAGGGCGCGTTCTCGCAATGCAGGCAAAGGATCGGTTGATACGAGATCTGGGGATCCTCAATGCTTCCGGCGAAATAGCGGTCCAGCCTCAGCCACGACATTTCACGGCCTTTGATGACCTGTTCCTTGCCAACGATCGGAATGTTGTTTTCGCTCTGGCAGGCAACGGCACAGGCGGTGCAGCCGACGCATCTGCTCAAGTCGATCGACATGCCCCATTGGTGCGTGTCGCTTTTGACTGCCGGGCCTCGGACGTGACCACCGGCTTTCTGCTTTTGCTCCTCGTACACCCGGTAAGGATGTTGGTAGATCATGAGCGGTTCGCCAGTCTTGGGATCTTTGGCGATGTGCTGCGTGTGCTCCGGCGCTTCCAGATCCATGTTCTTGGCGAACTTCGGATGCTCGTCGAACTGTTTCTTTGTGGCTTCACGAATGAGCGGCCGGCCTTCCATCGCGCCGTGCTCCTGCGTGCTCGCCAGGTCGTAAATCTCTTGTGCCGCGGTGATCTTGCCGCCGGCCGCGAAATGCTCGCTGGCAGCCGCGCGCAATTTGTAGGCGTTGTAACCCGCAGGCTGTCCGGAATGAAGCCGCCCAATGCGCCCGGTCTTTTCCTGGCCATAACCAAGCGTCAGCCCGATCGTGTAATCTGCAAGTCCGGGAAGAATCCAGACCGGGCCGCGAATCTTTCGGCCGCCGAGATCAACTTCAACCAACTGATTCTTGAACAGGCCCCTGCGCACCACCGGTCCGCGAGACTTTTCGTCGAACTCGCCTACCCCCAACTCGCTCGCCGTCTTCGGGCTGACCAGGATCGCATTATCCCAGGTTAGTTTTGTGATTGGGTCCGGGGTTTCCTGGAGCCAGCCGTTGTTGTTGAACCGGCCGTCGTCCAGGCTATAGCTCCGATGGAAAACGACTTCCAATCGGTCGCGTGTCGGCGCGGCCAGGCCCGCCGCGGCCTGCAAAGTTCGAGACACGGCGCCTGAATCGAGCTGGCCGCTTACGGGTTTCGCGGCGCTCCCGGCCAGATAACCGTCGTGCAGGAATTTCTTCCATGCGTTCTCGCCGTCGCCCGCGAGGCTGCGGAAGGTTTCTCGAACGATTTCGTAGGGGTTCGTCTTCTCTAATCCGCCGATTCGCGCCAAAACCTCCAGCTCGCTCACGCTGCCAAACAGCGCTTCAATGAGCGGTTGAATTGGAACCAGAGTTCCATCCGCCGTGCGGGCATCCCCCCACGATTCCAGGAAGTGCGCCATCGGCAAATGCCAGCCTCTGGCCGGAAAACTTTCGTCCTCGTAATACCCGAGCCGGACAACCGTGCCGGCTTTCGCTTGTGCTTGTGCCCAATTCAAATCGACCGGCGCGTTGTAGGCGGGATTTCCGCCGAGGATTACGAGCGTTGTGACCTGGCCCGCGTTCAGCGCTTGCGCCAAATCGGCGAGGGATCCGTCTCTCGGAGCGGGGGCATCGTGCAGGAGAACCGTCGTGCCGACGTTCCCCAAAGCCGAGTTGATCGCCTGAGCGATCAGATGCGTCGCCAGCGGCTGGCGATGCCCTGCCATCACGACCGTATGCCCGGCGTTTCCCGCCGCGAGCAAATCTTTGGCGCACTCAGTGACCCATTGGTCGTTGCCAGTGAAACCCGCTGCCAGCTTCGTCAACCCGCCCTGCAATTCTTCCGAGACTCCTCCCTTTTGCTTGAAGACTTCGAGCGCCAGACGAGCCGCAAAACCCTGCACCGCGCTCGCCGGAACTCGCAGCCGGTGATCCGCATTCGCCCCCGTGAGCGTGAACAGGCCCTCGACGCAGTAGAGCCGGTTCATTGGCTTGGCTGATTTTTCCGGGTTTCGGCGGCTGGCAAAGCGCCGCACGTTCACATACGTTTCTTCCTCTGCGCCGAGGAAGTCGCAGTCCAGCGAGACAATCACATTCGCTTCGTCGAGCTTGAAGTAAGGCGCGACTGGCTTTCCAAAAGCAACGGAAGCTGCCTGTCGATGGATGTCAAAATCCACCGGCTCGTATGCATGCCAGCGCGCGTTCGGGTACTTCGCCGCGATCGATTGCTGAAGCCGCGTCCGCGACGGTGAACTGCTGCGCTCCGAAAGAAACGCCAATCCCTGGCCGCCGTTAGCCCCGGCTTGAGCCGCGATTAACCCCAATGCATCCAACGCTTTCTCGCGTGTCTCAGCGTTTCCATCGCGGGTGAAACGCATGGCGCGATCCGGATCGTAAAGATTCAAGATCGAAGCCTGGGCGAACTGGTCGGTGCCGCCGTTGCTGTCGGGATGGTCCGGGTTTCCTTCGATCTTCGTGGGACGGCCTTCGTTCGATTTGACCAGCAGAGGGACCGCGCTGCCGCGGGTTGGAAAAGCCGTGGCATAGTACTGCGCCACGCCATGGGTGTAGCCTTCCGGCATTTTAGCGAAAGGCACGATATGCTCCACGGGACGGCGGCAACCGGTCAGTCCGAGGCCGCCGAACAAGAACGACGCCGACATGATTTTCACGAAATACCGGCGGGAAACCGGATCCGTGAATTCACTGGCTCCCGCGGGAAACTCGCGTTCGAGCCACTCCCGGAATTCGGGTGTGTCCGCCAACTGGTCCAGGCTGCGCCAGTATTTCGGGCCCACGTCCGGTTCGGGACAAGGTGGAGGGATCGTTTTCATCGGTGGCACGCGGAACAGCTTTGCGAAGTTTGGATGGCCCAATCGTGCATGAATTGCTCGCCTTTGGTTTTCTGCATCTGCGCCGCGGTTTTCGGGTCGTCGCTCCACTGCCAATCCAGGTCCGTGATCTTATCCAGAGGCCGCAGCTTGTCAGCGGGGTTCCGATGACATTCCAGACAAAAAGCCATGCTGAGAGGCTTGGCGTGGTACACCTCATCCATCTTGTTGATCTGGCCGTGGCATTCCACGCAACTGACCCCGCGCCGGACATGGACGGAATGATTGAAATAAACGTAATCCGGCACTTTGTGCACCTGCACCCATGGGACGGATTTCCCAGTTTGCGCGCTTTCGCGGACCAACGCCAATCGAGCGTCGTTGGCCAGCACCTGGTTGTGGCAGTTCATGCACGTCGAGGAACTAGGAACATTCGAATACCACGATTTTTCCACAGCATGGTGGCAGTAGCGGCAGTCCAGCTTCAACTGATCGACGTGGACTGCGTGGGAGAAGGTCACCGGCTGAATCGGCTGATATCCGACCCGAGTGTACTTAGGCGTACAATAATACCAGACTCCGAAAATGGTAGCGGCTCCGACCAGCGCCCCGCCGAATAAAACTTTGGCCGGCAGTTGATTGGTCCACTTTGGAAAAATATCGGACATCGGTTGGTTTGGTTACTGGCCGCTTTGTGTCTTACGCCGGAGCACCTACATATTACAGAATTACGGACGGTTGTTCAACTGTAAAAACGCCTGCTCGCTGCACAGTTGCTCCACCGTGGAAGCTTTGGCTCGAAAACAGAGCCGGTTCGCGTTGAGATTTCGGCAACAGGAACAGGCTTTTAGCGCATTCCCCATCGGGTGTGCAAGCCCCGTTCGCAACTTTCCTGACTTTTTTTGAACAGAACCTTGATTAAATCCCACACCTGCCTCTACCGGCGGCTGGCATTCTTTTGCGCGCTGGACGGTTGGCGCAGTTCGAGGCTGCGCCAACAGTACCAGCTTCCCAGCGTGGCGAAGGGCCGCCAGGGCCGGGCGATTTCGTGGCCGGTTTCTTTGTCGGGCAAGTTCGGGAGGCGGTAGAGGTTCCGCAACGCGGTGCGGATGCCCAGGTCCTGGTGCGGGAACACGTCCACTCGGCCCAGCGAAAAAATCAAGAACATCTGGGCAGTCCAAAATCCGATCCCTTTGACCTGAACCAGTTCTGCCACGACTTCGTCGTCCGGCAAACGAGCCAGCTTCGCCAGGCGCACGTGGCCATCCAAAACTTTGTTTGAGAGATCGGACAGGTAAGCGCTCTTCTGGGGGGATAAGCCGGCGCTCCGCATCTGTGCGAGGGTCAACCGCGCCAAGTTCTCCGGCGTGACGCGGCGCGGCGCGAGCGACCGGCGCAGCTTTTCGTGGATCGACCGCGCGGCGCTCCCGGAAATTTGTTGCGCGATGATCGAGCGAACCAGGGAGCGAAAGCGATTCCGCTGCAGTTTGAGTCGAAACGGCCCGACCTGATCGATCACGCAGCGGATCACCGGATCAGCGGCGCGAAGATGATTCAAACCAGCTTCGATTTGGCGAAGATCATGGCCCATTCACCACGCCTTGATTTCTGTCCAGAGGGGCTTGAGGTCTGGATCTGAAAGCGCCATGAGTCTGATGCCAGAGCGATCGCCTCTCTCCAAGGCGCGCCGGAGCCATTTGCGGGCCTCTTCGAGCCGGCCGAGTTGGCAGGCGTAGCAGGAAAGATTGTACGGGATGGTGGGTTCTCCGGGAAATTGGTCCGCGGCCGGCAGCAGCGCTTCCCAGGCGGCCAGCAATCCGCCGTCCGGCACGCGGCGCAGCGCGTACGCCTGGTGCAGCCATCCGGATGAGCGATCCGGCTGCGCCTGGAGCAGAGTGCGGGCAACGTCCAGCGCGGCTTTCCAGTCTTGCTCGCTGGCCGCGATGAGCCAGTTGACCTGGAGAACGTCGGGATGGCTTCGGAACGCGGGCGAAATCCTGGCCAGTTCCGCTCGCGCTTCATCGCAGTCTCCCAGTTCGATCCAACCGATGGCCGCAGAGAGAAAATGGGTGTCGGGCGGTTCCAACTTTGTCACCGGCGCACACAGTAACGCCGGGGTTTGATGGACACAAGCCCACGAGAGTATTTTTCAAAATCCGAAATCCGAATTTCGAAATGCGAAACTCTCTTCAGTCAACTTGGGGAGCGCACGCGCCCTCGCGTGTCCCGACCGGCGCCTCGCCGGTCGGAGCGTCTGAGAAACCATCTCACCAAACGATCGCTTTGTCAGACGGAAGACTGTGGTCGGCGAGGGCACCGACCACTGCACGCGAGGGCGCGTGCGCTCCCCATCCGATCTGAATCGTACCGACTAACTGAGTTCCCCGCATCTACGCTGAGGCGCGGCGCAGGCGGTCGGCGATGGCTTGCCACTCGACGCTTTCTGGCGGCGCTTCGACAACGATCAGTTTTGCTCCGGCGGCGTCGCAACGGTGCCAGGCTGAATAGAGCGCCCTCCCGCAGGCTTCCGGGTCGCGAGGCAACACGCAAACCTGGCCATAACCCGATTCAAGCGGGATGCGCGAATGAGCGATCACAAACGTTTCACCAATTTCAAATTTGTGATTTGAGATCCGAGATTTTAGACCGGCCTCGCTTGTCCACGACCAAACGACGAGCCTGGCCTTGGGTGCGTAATGGCGATGCAACAGGCCGGGGCTGCGCAGGATTTCGTCCGCACGTGAACCAGCCAGAGTCAGGTCACCGGTTACGGCGGCGAGGGATTCAGCGTGAATCATCCCGGGGCGAAGCAGGCGCGGCGGAGAGGCGGTCAGATCGAGCACGGTCGATTCAATCCCGACTTGGGCCGGGCCGCCGTCGAGAATGAGCGGGACTTTCTCCCCCAAACTGGCCCGGGCATGCTCCGCTGAAGTCGGGGAAACCTGGCCGGAAAGATTGGCGCTGGGCGCGGCCAAAGGGAAACCACACACCCGAATGACCGCTTCAATAACTGGGTGACGTGGCCAACGCACGCCGACCGTCGGGCCGCGCGCGGTGACAAGATCAGAAATCCGATTCGCGCGAGGCAAGACCAAAGTCAGCGGTCCTGGCCAGAAGGCATTGGCCAACTTCGCAGCGAACCGCGGCCATTCCTTGACGCAGTGTTGGGCCATTTCCAGGCTGGCGACGTGGACGATGACCGGGTTGTGCGCGGGGCGGCCTTTCACGGCGAAGATCTTTTCGACGGCGGCCGAGTCGAGCGCGTTGGCGGCCAGACCGTACACCGTTTCGGTGGGCAAAACCACGGCCTCGCCCGCGCGCAGAAGGCGCACCGCTTCTTGAACGGCGGCCTCGAGCAAATCGGGCGTGTGCGTGGCCAGAACTCTGCACTTTTCCATTGCCTGGGGAATAAACCGCACGTTATTTTCGTCAGAATGGTTCTATCGTCGCAATTGTGTTGAAACAAGTGTCAAACGAACTCTGCCGGCCCAGCCTGCCTCTGCCAGAAGGGCGCAGATTGAGCATGGACACCCGCGTCTGCTCCGTGGCTGCCGAACCCACCGACGCAACGGCGCACGTTCTTCCTCCGCACGAACGTCCCCCTCTCCCGTCTTACGGACACCCTCTCCCCCTCGGAGGGGGAGAGGGAGAAGTCCAGGCAAATCGGATCTGCCGAATCTGCCTATTGCTTCTTGCCATAGCAGTTCTCGCAGGTTGCAGCCAGGAAGAGATTCGCGTCTATCGCGCTCCAAAGGAGAAAGCCGCCGTGTCCGTGGCCTCGACTCATGAGCATGCCCCTCGCACGTTTCCAAAACTGGAATGGCAGTTGCCGCCGGGCTGGGAGGAACGCGGCCCCGGGCGCATGAGCATGGCGAGCTTTTGGATTCCCGGCAACGACGGCCAGAGCGCGGAAGTGTCGGTCATGCCGATGCCAGGCGAAAGCGCGAGCAATTTGAGTTTGTTGGTAAACATCGTGCGTCAAAGCGCCGGCTTGACGCCGATGGGCGAGCCAGAGGTTGAGAAGCTGGCCGAAACCGTCCAAATCGGAGAGGCGTCCGCGCGTTTGGTGGACTTGAGCGGAACGACCGCCTCGAGCGGCGAAAGCCAGACCAACCAAATTGTCCTAGCGGTATTTCCACGCGCGGGCACGACGTGGTTTTTCAAGATGGCCGGCAGCGCCTCGCTCGTCGCGGCGCAGAAATCCGCTTTCCTCGATTTTTTGAAGTCCATCAAGTTCCAAGAAGTCAGCGGCCAGCCGGAGGTCGCGGGAAATGCTTCATCAAGCGGAGTGGGCTCGGGAGCGTCGCCGCGCAAGCCGCAGTGGGAAGTGCCGGGAAGGTGGCAGGAAGTGCCGCCAACGGAATTCTTGCTGGCCAAGTTCATCTTGACGGGCGGCGCGGACACCAAAGCCGAGGTGACGGTGAGCGTCTTTGGGGGCAGCGCGGGTGGACTAGCCGGCAATGTGAACCGTTGGCGAAAACAACTCACGCTGCCGGAGTTGCCGGACGCGGAGGCGTCGAAGCAAGTCAGTCCTCTTGACATCGCGGAAGGCAAAGCGATGTTAGTCGAGATGAGCGGACAAGACGCCAAAACCGGACGCAAAGCCCGGCTTGTCGGAGTGATTTATCCGCAGGGCAGCCAGACCTGGTTCTACAAGCTCATGGGAGATGAGGCCGTGGCGGAGCAAGAGAAGGCCGCTTTCCTCAAATTCGTTCAAACCGCCAGGCACCCCAATGGAGCGTAACAAGATCATCGCTTGCCTGACGTCACTGAAGCTGACCGTGGCCTGCCTGTCGCTGGGGATCATGCTGGTTTTCCTCGGCACCCTGGCGCAAGTGAGCGAAGGACTGTATATCGCGCAGAACCGCTGGTTCCGCAGCTTCTTCATCTGGTGGGGGCCGGCTGGCGCAGGGTGGCAAATCCCGATTTTCCCCGGCGGCTATCTGGTCGGAACGGTGCTGGTGGTGAACCTCGTGTTGGCGCACATCAAGCGCTTCCAACTTACGTGGAAAAAGTTCGGCATCCACGTGACGCACGCTGGCATCATCCTGCTGTTGCTGGGCCAGCTTGGGACGGATTTGCTGTCGCGCGAGACGCAGATGAGTTTTGCCGAGGGCGAGACGCGGCATTATTCGAGCAACTCGATGAACACCGAATTGGCTTTTGTCACGGATTGCGACAACCCGGACGAAGAGGAAGTCGTCGCTATTCCGCAGTCTGTCTTGGCGGCGAAAGGGGAAATCCGTCATGAAAAGCTGCCTTTCACGATTCGTGTCCAGCAATTCCATATCAACTCGCGCGTGCGGCAACGGGCGCCCATGATGGATACCAACCCGCCGCCGGCCACGGCTGGATTCGGCCCGAAATTGACCCTAGTGCCGGCGCCCGAAACCAGGACCATGGATGAGCGCAATCTCCCGGCCGCGATCGTAGAACTCGTCGGCCCGCAAGGATCGCTGGGCACATGGCTGGGACAGGTGAGTGTGGAGGAACAGGAGGTCCAGGTGGGCGACCGAGGCTGGCGGATGAGCCTGCGTTTCTCGCGCGAGTACCATTCGTTTTCCGTGAAATTGCTCCAGACGACGCACGAGGTTTATCCCGGCACGATTTCGTCCGCCAATCCTCAAGGCATCCCGAAGAATTTTCAAAGCCGCGTGCGGATTGAGAATCCGCAGAATCGCGAGTCGCGCGAGGTGGACATTTACATGAACAATCCGCTTCGGTATGCCGGCTTGACCTTTTACCAGTACCAGATGGGGAGCGACGAACTGGACCGGAACCGCGGCACAAGCGTCCTGCAAGTCGTGCGCAACCCAGGCTGGCTCACGCCGTACCTTGCGTG
>Ga0233424_10000417_pt1 | contig 54915 bp, 48 predicted proteins | sample Watercolumn_Towu_FD_181011 | JGI IMG/M metagenome (GOLD analysis project Ga0233424, IMG submission 181011) | Freshwater microbial communities from Lake Towuti, South Sulawesi, Indonesia - Watercolumn_Towuti2014_125_MG | ecosystem: Environmental > Aquatic > Freshwater > Lake | place: Indonesia...
CGGTGTTGACGATGTCGCCGATCGTGCTCTCGATGCCGCCCTTGTAGGGCGCCCACAGCGGCATGTGCCACAGCGGGTCGTCCAGCTTCAGGCCCAGGTCCACCAGATCGCGCGCGGTGTCGAAATGTTTGCTGAACAGGGCGGGCAGCTGGGCGCCCAGGGCCACGCGGGCGGCGCCGGTGAGGGTGGCCAGGTCGATGATCAGCTCGGGCTTGCCTTCGCTGGCATAGGCCAGGGCGTCGCTGAGGATCACGCGGCCCTCGGCATCGGTGTTGCCGATCTCGATGTTCAGGCCCTTGCGGGTGGGCACGATATCGCCGGGGCGATAGGCATTGCCCGAAATCGCGTTTTCCACCGCCGGGATCAGCAGCTGCAGGCGCACCGGTAGCTTGAGCGCCATGATCAGGGAGGCCAGACCCAGGGCATTGGCGGCACCGCCCATGTCCTTCTTCATCTGGCGCATGCCCTCGCCGCCCTTGATGTTCAGGCCGCCGGTGTCAAAGCACACGCCCTTGCCCACGATGGCGATGCGCGGGTGCTTGGGGTTGCCCCAGTTCAGCTCGATCAGACGCGGCGCGCGCGCGGCGGCGCGGCCCACGGCGTGCACGGCCGGGAAGTTCTTCTTGAGCAGGGCCTCGCCCACGATCTGGCTGAACTTGGCGCCATGCTGCTTGGCCACCAGCTGGGCGGCCTGGGCCAGCTCCTCCGGGCCCATGTGCTCGGCCGGGGTGTTGACCAGGTCGCGGGTGGCGGCGATGGCGGCGGCCAGGGCCAGGCCGCGCTGGGCCTCGGGGCTGTCGGCCATCACCAGGGTGGCGGGCTCGCGCTTGGCCTTCTTGTAGAGGTCGAACTGGTAGCCGCCCAGCTCCCAGGACAGGGCTGCGGCCTCGGCGTCCAGGCTCAGGCCGCTGCTGGCGTCCAGCCAGTAGCTGCCGGCCGGCACGGCCAGGGGCAGGTGGGCCAGGGCGAAGGGCGCGTTGGCGCCGGACACACCGGCAAAGACCTGGCCCAGCTTGCCGTCCGGGCCGGGCACCAGGGCCTGGGTGTCGGGCGCACCGCTGAAGCCCACGGTGGCCAGCCAGTGGCGGGTGGCGGCGGGCAGGGAGGCGCTCAGGGCCTGGAAGGCGGCGCGGTCGACCACGGTGATGGCGATCGCGTTGGCCGGCGTCTTGTTCTTGAGTTGAACCGTCATGGCAGCTGTCCTGGTGGGGAATGAACAGCCGGGGATTGTCTCAGCAGCAGCTCTGCCCTAATCGTGCGAGCAGCGCACGCCCTGCCGGGCTGGGCTGGGCCTGGGGCGGGGCGGTTTCGAGCGCGGTCAGCAGGCGCTGCACCGTGGCCAGCTCGGGCGTCACCGGGCCCAGGAAGAGCAGCTCGGCGCCGCGGCCCACCAGCAGGGTGGGGAAGGTTTCCACCTCCAGATCGTCCACCAGCTCGGCGTCGTCCTCGATGTCCACCCAGAGAAAGCGCCAGTCCGGGTGCTCTTCGCGCAGGCGGGCAAAGACCTCGTGATAGCCCTCGCAGACCCGGCACCAGGCGGCGCACAGGCAGGCCACGAGCAGGGGTTTGGCGTCGGTGGGGGCGGGCATGGCGCCGACTGTAGCGAGAAATCCTGCGCAAAGATTTGTTGCACCAAGCTGTCAACCATGCACCGAGGACCGGCGTTAGATCGGCACGGTGGCCCCGTTGGGCACCATGTTGGGGCAGATAACGCCATGATGAAAAGCCAATTCCGTACCGAACCGCAACCCCGTCGCCTGCCGCTGCCGGACTGGCAATGCGACAGCAAGGGCCGCAAGCACGAAGCTTTCGAGACCGCCAGTCTGGGTTGCGACCGCCGCAGCCTGGCCCGCGCGCTGCGCTTCGACCGCAAGCGCTGATCAACGGCCCACCCCCGACGGCCTTCGGCCGACCCCCTCCAGGGGGCGCATCCGCAGGACCGGCCCAGCCGGATCCTCGGATGCCACGCGAAAATGCACTCCCTTGGTGCCTATGAACCCAAGGGCGCCAGCAGGACCCGCAGATCCGCCTCGCTGAACTTGGCCGCCTCGGCCGGGTCACTGCCCAGCAGGCCTTGCGCCAGCGCTTCCTTGCGCTGCTGCAGCTCCAGCATCCGCTCCTCGATGCTGCCTTCCACCACCAGCTTGTAGACCAGCACCGGCTTGCTCTGACCGATGCGGTGTGCCCGTGCGCTGGCCTGGGCCTGCACGGCCGGGTTCCACCAGGGATCCAGATGGATCACGGTGTCGGCCGCCGTGAGGTTGAGGCCCACGCCACCGGCCTTCAGACTCATCAGCAGCAGGGGCTGCTCCTCGGCCTGGAAGCGGGCCACGATCTCGGCGCGCCGCGCCGCCGACACCCGGCCGCTCAGGGTCTCGAAGCCCAGGCCGCGCTCCTTCAATGCCGCACCCACCAGATCCAGCAGGCGGGTGAACTGCGAGAACACCAGCACCCGCCGCCCCTCGGCCAGCAGCTCGGGCAGCATGGCCATCAGCAGGTCCAGCTTGGCGCTGCCGGCCTCGGGCGGGCTGCCGGCCAGCAGGCGCGGGTCGCAGCAGACCTGGCGCAGCTTGAGCAGGGCGTCCAGCACCGTGATCTGGGCCGCGCCCAGGCCCTGCTTGGCCAGGGCACGCCGCACCTGGATATCGGCCGCCACGCGCACGCTCTCGTAGAGCTCGCGCTGCCGGCCCTCCAGGCTCACCCGGCGTAGGGCTTCGCTCAGCGGCGGCAGCTCGCTCGCCACCTCGCTCTTGCGCCGGCGCAGGATGAAGGGCCGCACCCGGCGCGCCAGCAGCTCGGCGCGCAGCGTCTCGCCGCCCTCCTCGATGGGCTTGCGCCACTGGCGCTGGAAGCCGCGCTCATCGCCCAGAAAGCCGGGCATCAGGAAGTCGAACTGGGCCCAGAGCTCGCCCAGATGGTTTTCCAGCGGCGTGCCGGTCAGCGCCAGGCGGTGGCGGGCGCGCAGGCGGCGCAGGGCCTGGGCGGCCCGGCCGGCCGCGTTCTTCACCCATTGGGCCTCGTCCAGGATCAGCAGATGCCAAGGCTGAGCCGCCAGGGCTTCCTGGTCGCGCCAGACCAGGGCATAGCTGGTGAGCACCAGATCAAACTCGCCCAGCCGGCCCAGGTCGGCATGGCGCTCGGCGCCGTGCAAGGTGAGTACCCGCAAACCGGGTGTCACGCGCGCAGCCTCGGCCTGCCAGTTGAAGAGCAGGGAGGTGGGCAGCACCACCAGGGCCGGGCGGTCCAGGCGGCCTGCCTCTTTTTCGAGCAGCAGATGGGCCAGGGTCTGGGCCGTCTTGCCCAGGCCCATCTCGTCGGCCAGGATGCCGCCCAGGCCCTGGGCGCGCAGGTATTGCAGCCAGGCCAGGCCGTGCCGCTGGTAGGGGCGCAGGGCCAGGCCCAGGCCGGCGGGCGGGTCCACGAGCGGCGGGCTGCCGGCCGCCAGCAGGCGTTCGGCCAGGCGGCGCAGCTCGCCCTCGCCGCGGAACTGCCAGCGCCGCGGGTCCAGGGTGGCCAGGCGCAGGCCGTCCCAGTCCGAGAGCGGCAGCGGGCCGCCTTCCAGGGCCTCGCGCCGGTCCAGCAAATCGACCAGGGCGCCCAGAATGCTCTTGAGCAGCTCGGCCGGCGCCAGCACCCGGCGCCCGCCCGGGGCGCGCAAGGGGATCAGCGCTTCGTCCGGGATGCGGGCCAGCTCGGCCCGGCTGCTCCAACGCGCGTCGCGGCGCAGCAGATCGGCCAGCAGGGGTGCCAGGTCCAGGTTCTCGCCGTCCACCTCCACGCCCAGGCTCAGCAGCCAGGAGCCCTGGCGCCGCGCCAGGCCCAGGGGCTGGATGTCCAGGGTCCAGGCTGTGGCGGGCTGCGGCCGGTGGGCAAAGCCCGGCCGCACCTCCACCAGCCAGCCCTGCTCGCGCAGGCGCGGCAGCTGCTCTAGAAAGAAGTCGGCAAAGAAGTCTTCCTGGGCCAGGGTCCAGAGCTGCTCGTGGCCACGCGCCGCCAGGGGGCTGCGCCACTGCAGCAGCTCGGGCTCCAGGGGGATGAGCTCGGTGGCCCAGAGCTGGTCGCGGGCCTCGGCCTCGGCCGCCAGATCGCGCTGCAGCCAGCGCGCGCCCAGATTCAGCCGGGCGGCCGGGCGGCTGTTGAGCAGGCGGCGCGGCGCCGGCAGGGCGAGCAGCTCGCCATCGGCCAGCTGGTAGGTCCAGTCCACCTGGGCCACGCTGACCTGCTCGCCGCGCGGGCCTATGGGGCCGCGCGGCGCCAGGCCCAGCAGGCCCTCGCCGCGGCCCAGGGTCTGCAGGATCAGGCGGGGGCGGAAGCGCCCGCTCTCGCCTGCGGGCTCGGGCGGGGGCGCGGGCTCTGGCGGCGGCTCCGGCTCCGGCCGGGCGGCCTCCTCCTGATGCACCAGCAGATCCATCAGCCGTGCGGCATCGGCCTCGGGCAGGCGCGGCAGGGCCTGCAGCTCCGCGCGGCTGGCGCGCCGGCGCAGGGCCTGGACCCAGGTCTGCAGCAGGGCCTCGCGGCGCGGCGCATCGGCCTCGTCCACCAGGCGCAGCATCAGGGCGGCGGCATGCTCGCAGAACTCACGCGTCTTGCAGCTGCACAGGGCGCTGTAGCGCGGCTCGCCCTGAGCGTCGGCCACGCCCTGCAGCACCAGCTCGTGCGCCCCCAGGCGGGCGCTGGCGCCTTCCCCGTCGGCCCGGACCTCGCGCAGCTCGGCCTGCAGGGCCCGGCCGCGGCGCAGGCGTGCGGCGCTGAAGAGCCGGGGCAGCACCTCGGCCTCCGGCGGCCAGAGGCGGGGGCGCTCGCTCATGCCGCGGTCTTGGGCCGCTTGGGCACCAGCATCAGCAGCACGGCGCCCAGGGCCAGCACGCCCACGCCCACCAGGGCGCCGGCCTTCACATAGACCAGGCTGGCCCACAGCAGATAGAGGCAGCCGGCCACGAAGAGCAGGGGCAGCAGGGGATAGAGCGGCACCTTGAAGGGCCGCGGCGCCGCGGGCTCGCGCCGGCGCAGCACCATCAGGGCCGCGCCCGAGAGGCTCAGAAAGGCCCAGTACACCGGCGAGAGATAGTCCACCATGGTGGCAAAGCCGCCGCGCGTGGCTGCGCCAAAGCCCACCAGGGCCAGGGCCACGGCGCTGGTGGCCAGCACGGCGGCGGTGGGCGTGCCGCGCCGGGCGTTCCAGCGTCCCAGCTGCAGCTGGGCCTGCAGATCGCGGGCGGCGGCATAGGTGGTGCGCGGGCCGGCGATCAGGATGGCGTTCATCACCGAGAGCGCGGTGAGCGTGACGATGGCCACCATCAGGATCTCGCCGCCGCGGCCGAAGGCGGCGCGCATCAGCTCGGCCGCCGGGGCCGGGCTGGCGGCCAGGCCGGCCAGGCCCAGGCCCTGCAGATAGGCCCAGTTGGCCAGCAGGTACAGGGCCGTCACCAGGCCCAGGCCGATCAGCAGGGCGCGGGTGATGCCGCGGCGCTCGTCGCGCATCTCGGCCGAGAGCGTGGCCGCATCGCTCCAGCCCCCATAGGCCAGGAAGACGAAGATCAGGGCCGTGCCCCAGTCCGCCGGGGCCGCGGGCGCGCTGCTGGCCGCCACGGCCGGCGCGGGCGCGCTGGCCCCGCCCAGGCCCAGCAGCAGCAGGCCGCCCAGCACCACGGCCATCAGCGAGAGCTGGGTGTTCAGCCCCACATGCACGCCGGCCAGGTTCAGGCCGGTGAGCAGCAGGATCAGGCCGGCCGCCAGCCAGGCGCTGGCCTGCGGGCCCAGCCAGGGGCTGAGGTCCACCACCTGGGCCAGGTAGTCGCCGAAGACAAAGGCCAGCAGGGCCATGGAGCCGGTGTGGATGACCGCGAAGCGCGACCAGGCGAAGAGAAAGCCCAGGCGCTGGCCATAGGCGCGGCGCAGGAAGTGGTAGTCGCCGCCGGCATCCGGAAAGGCCGCCGCCAGCTCGGCAAAGCACAGGGCGCCCACCAGGGAGAGCAGGCCGCCCAGGGCCCAGGCGGCATAAAGCTGCGCAGGGCTGCTGAGGGCCTGGGCCACCATGGGCGAGGTCTTGAAGATGCCGGCTCCGATCACCATGCCGACGCAGACGGCGACGGCATGGCGCACATCGAGCTGGCGCTGGGGCAGGGCGGTTTCGGACATGGGCGGCGATGCTAACCGCCACGGCGGTCATGAACATATGTCCAAACGATTGTTGTGGCCGCCGCCGCCTGCCCTTAGGCTCGCGGCTCCCCGCAAACCACGCTTCCCCACCCGCGATGCAGAACAAGACTCCCGCGCGCCTTGGCAGCGCGCTCGCCGCCGCCCTGGCCCTGCTGCCCCTGAGCCCCGCCGCCCTGGCCGCCGCCAGCGACACCGCCCAGCTCGACACCGTGCTGCTCACCGGCAGCCGCGCCAAGGACCGCAGCCTGCTCAACACCCCGGTGCCGGTGGATGTGCTGAGCCAGGAGGAGCTGCGCCGCGCCGTCAGCGGCGACGGCAATCTGGCCGGCGCCCTGCAGGCCCTGCTGCCTTCCTTCAACTTCCCGCGCCAGTCCAACTCGGGCGGGGCCGACCATGTGCGCGCCGCCCAGCTGCGGGGGCTCTCGCCCGACCAGGTGCTGGTGCTGGTGAACGGCAAGCGCCGCCACAGCAGCGCCATCGTCAATCTGGAGTCCAAGGTCGGCAAGGGCACGAATCCGGTGGACTTCAATGCCATCCCGATCTCGGCCGTGCGCCGCATCGAGGTGCTGCGCGACGGTGCGGGCGCGCTCTACGGCTCGGATGCGATCGCCGGCGTCATCAACATCATCCTGGACGACAGCCCCCAGGGCGGCGAACTGCAGGCCGGCCTGGGCGCCCACCACACGCGCTTCGCACCCACGGACCAGCGCCTCACCGACGGCCAGAGCCGCGAGCTGAGCGCCAGCTGGGGCCGAGCCCTGGGTCAGGGCGGCTTTCTGCGCCTGGGCGCCGAGGCGGCCCACCGCAATGCCACCAATCGCGCCGGGGCCGACCAGCTGCCGCCCTGGGAGGACGCCACGCCCGACAACCTGGCCACCCAGGGCCAGCGCAACTACGCGCCCGGCGAGCCGCAGAGCGAGAGCCTGGGCCTGTGGTTCAACAGCGGCCTGGGCCTGGACTCGGGCGCCCAGGCCTATGCCTTCGGCACCCTGCAGCAGCGCCGCAGCGCGGGGGCGGCCTATTTCCGCTATCCGGATTCGGCCGCCAATCTGAAGTCGGTCTATCCCCGGGGCTTCCGGCCCCAGACCACGGGCAGCAACCAGGATCTGCAGCTGGTGGCCGGCCTGCGCGGCGATCTGGGCCCGGACTGGGCCTATGACGCCAGCCTGAACCTGGGCCGCAATGTCTTCGAGTACGGCCTGCGCGGCTCGCTCAACACCTCGCTGGGCCCGGCCAGCCCCACGCGTTTTCATCTGGGCGATTTCGCCAGCCGCCAGCTGGGCCTGAACCTGGACCTGAACCGCAGCCTCAGCCTGCCGGGCCTGGACAAGCCCGCCACCCTGGCGGTGGGCGCCGAGCTGCGCCAGGAGCGCTTCCGCACCGAGGCGGGCGATCCGGCCTCCTATGCCGTGGGCCCCTTCGACGGGCCTGCCGGGGCCCAGGCCGGCCCGGGCCTGCAGCCGGGCGACGCGGTGAGCCTGCGCCGCCAGGTGAGCGGCCTGTATGCCGACCTCAGCGCCGACCTCACGTCCGCCCTCTTCGCCGACCTGGCCCTGCGTTGGGACCGCTACGGCGACTTCGGCTCGGCCACCACGGCCAAGCTGGCCGCCCGCTACAGCCTGACGCAAGACCTGGCCCTGCGCGGCGCCCTGTCCAGCAATTTCCGCGCCCCCTCCCTGGCGCAGACCGGCTTCAGCTTCACCGTCACCGACCGCGGCGAGGGCGGCGCCCTGAGCCAGGTGCGCACCCTGCCGGTGAACGGCGCCATCGCCCGTGCCCTGGGTCTGCCGGCCCTGCAGGCCGAGAAGGCGCGCAACGCCAGCCTGGGCCTGACCTGGCGCCCGGCCCAGCGCCTGAGCGTCTCGGCCGATGCCTATGCCATCCGCGTGCGCGACCGCATCACCCTGTCCGAGCGCCTGTCCAGCCCGGCGCTCAGCGCCCTGATCGCGCAGGACTTCGCCACCCCCGGCGTGGATGCCATCAACTTCTTCACCAATGCCGCCGACACCCGCACCCGCGGCCTGGACCTGGTGGGCCAGTGGAGCCATCTGGCCTGGGGCGGCGAGCTGCGCTGGAGCTGGGCCTCTTCCTTCAGCAAGACCACGCTCACCGGCGTGCGCAACACCCCGGCCAGCCTGGCGGCCCTGGGCATCAGCCAGCCCCTGGTGGGCACCGAGGAGCGCAACACCCTCACCGACGCCAGCCCGCGCCAGCGCCATGTGCTGGGTCTGGCCTGGAGCGGCAGCGCCTGGAGCACGCAGGCCCGCCTGACCCGCCACGGCAAGGCCACCCGGGTCTTCGACTTCGGCGACGGCTTCACCCCCAGCCAGACCTATGCCGCGCGCTGGCAGCTGGACCTGGAGGCCGAGTGGCGCCTGAGCCCGGCGTTCAGCCTGGCCCTGGGCGGCGTCAATGTGGGCGACCGCTACCCCAGCCGCTCCGAGCCCGACATCAGCTACTTCGGCAACTTCCCCTACGACGTGCTCTCGCCCATCGGTTTCAACGGCGCCTATTACTACGCCAAGGCGCGCTACAAGTTCTGAGCTTTGGGGAGCCTGGTCGCAGGGGGACGGGCAGGCCTGATGCTGCGTGTCCCCCGGCCGCTGCGCGGCCTCCTCCTTGACCTCCGCATCAGGCCTGCCCATCCCCCTGCTGTTCGTTGCAGTGCTGGCCTGCGTGTACCCAAGCGATCCGGGGCTTCACGAAAAGCTGGCAGACTGGCCGGCCGATGAGAAGTCTTGTGCGTTGTCTGGGCTGGGCGCTGGCGCTTTTGGCCCTGGGAGCGGCGCTGGTCCTGGCCCTGGCGGTCCAGACCCGCGCCCTGGTGCCGCCGCCGGCGGCGATCTCGCCCCTCGATGTGGAGCAGGCGCGGGGCTTTCTGCGCCGCAACGACCCGCGCCAGCTGCCGCCCGGCAGCCTGGGCACACTGCGGGTCAGCGAGCAGGAGCTGGGCCTGCTGCTGAACTACCTGGCCAGCCGCGAGCCGCGTGCGGCCGCCCGGGTGCGCCTGCTGCCGGGCATGGCCGAGGCCGAAGCCAGCTGGGCCCTGGGCGGGCCCTTCTGGCTCAATGCCCGGGCCGAGCTGGTGCAAAACGGCGGCCTGCCCGCGCTGCGTGAGCTGCGCATCGGCCGGCTGCCCCTGCCCGATGCCCTGGCCGCCTGGCTGCGCGAGCGCCTGCTGGAGCGCCTGGCCGCGGTGCAGGAGTTCCGCCAGGCCCGCCAGCTGCTGCGTCAGGTGGCCCTGCAGCCGGGCCAGCTGCAGCTGGTCTATGAATGGCGGCCCGAGAGCTACCGCCAGCTGCTGGACGGCCTGGTGCCCGCGCCCGAGCAGGCGCGGCTGCGCCTCTACAGCGAAAGCCTGCACCGCCTGGCCCAGGGCTGGCGCAACCCGGTCTCGCTGAGCCAGGCCCTGCCGCCGCTGTTCGCGCTGGCCGCCGAGCGCAGCGCGATGCCCGGCGCCGATCCCGCGGCCGAGAACCGGGCCCTGCTCCTGGTGCTGGCGGCCCAGGCCAGCGGCCGCGGCCTGGGTGCCCTGCTGCCCGCGGCGCGGGCCTGGCCGCAGGCGGCGATCGAGTTCAGCCTGCATGGCCGGCCCGACTTCCCCATGCACTGGCTGATCTCGGCCGCCCTGGCCGCCCATGCCGGCGGGCCCCTGGCCGATGCGATCGGCATCTACAAGGAGATCGCCGACAGCCGCGACGGCAGCGGCTTCAGCTTCAACGACATCGCGGCCGACCGCGCCGGCAGCCGCCTGGGCCTGCTGGCGGTGCGCGAGCCCCTGCGCCTGCAGCAGCGCCTGGCGGCGGGCGTGAACGAGTTCGCCCTGCTGCCCGATGTCCGGGACCTGCCGGAGTTCCTCAGCGCCGCCGAGTTCCGCCAGCGCTATGGCGAGATCGGCAGCCCCGCCTACCAGGCCATGCAGCAGAGCATCGAGTCGCGCCTGGATGCGACACCCCTCTTATCCCCCTTGTTGCCCTGAGCGCTGCCTCGCATACTGTCCCGCGTGACCCAGGCCCTGCCCGACGATCATCCCCTGCACGACACCCTGGCCAGCTATGCGGCCCTGGTGGACCATCTGCCTCAAAGCGTCTTCGTGAAGGACGCGCAGGGCCTTTACCGCGCGGTGAACCGCCGCTATCTGGAATCCCTGGGCCTGCGGCGCGAGCAGGTGCTGGGCCGCAGCGATCTGGAGCTGCATCCGCGCGAGCTGGCCGAGAAGTACCGGGCCGACGACCTGCGCGTGATGGCCGCTGGCCGGCCCGAAGCCTTTGAGGAGCGGCATCTGGGCGGTGGGCGCGAGAGCGTGGTGCACACGGTCAAGACGCCCATCTTCGACGCCAGCGGCCGGGTGGTGGTGGGCGTGTGCGGCAGTTTCTGGGAGGTGGGCGAGCAGCAGGCCCTGGAGCGGCGCCTGCGCGACAGCGAAGCCAAGCTGCGCGCCATCTACGACAACGCGCAGGAAGGCATCCTGCTGGCCGATCTGGCCGCCGGCCGCCTGCTGATGGCCAACCCGGCCTGCTGTCGCATGCTGGGCTACCAGGAGGCCGAGCTGCGCGCCCTCAGCCCGAGCCAGCTGCACCCGCCCGAGTCCCTGGCCCGGCTGCGCAAGCTGCTGGCTCAGCTGCAGCGCGGCGAGAGTCCGCAGCTGCAGGAGCTGGCCTTCCGGCGGCGCAGCGGCGAGCTCTTCCACGCCGATGTCAGCCCCAGCCTGGTGAACCTGGCCGAGGGGCCCTGCCTGCTGGCCGTGCTGCGCGATGTGAGCGACAAGCGCCGCGCCCTGGAGCAGCTGGCGCGCAGCGAGGAGCTGCTGGCCGAGGCCCAGGCCCTGGCCCATCTGGGCAGCTGGAATGTGGATCTGCAGACCGGCGAGTCCAGCTGGTCGGACGAGGAGTACCGCCTCTTCGGTTTTGCGCCGGGTTCGGTGCAGCCCAGTGCCGAGCTTTTCAAGCAGGTGGTCGAGCCCGAGGACTACGAGCGCGTGGAAGCCCAGCTGGCCATGTTGCTGGCCCAGGGCCGCGACGGCCACTACCACGCCGAGTTCCGCGTGCGCCGCCCCGACGGCGAACGGGTGCTCGAAGAGGTGGGCCAGGTGCGCTTCGATGCCCAGGGGCAGCCCCTGCGCATGTTCGGCAGCACCCTGGACGTGACCGAGCAGCGCCGTGCCGCCCAGGCCCTGGCCGAGAGCGAACAGCGCTTTCGCCTGCAGATCGAGCTGGCGCCCGAGGCCATCGTGGTCTTCGACCTGGATGCGGGCTGCTTCATCGAGGCCAACGAGAACGCGCTGCGCCTCTTCGGCCGCGGCCGCGAGGAGCTGCTGCGCCTGAGCCCGGCCGAGCTCAGCCCGCCCCGCCAGCCCGATGGGCGGCCCAGCGATCTGGCCGCCATGGGCTGGATGCTGCAGGCCCTGGACGGTGGCCTTCCCGTGTTCGAGTGGATGCACCGCCATGCCGGCGGGGTGGATGTGCCCTGCGAGGTGCGCCTGGTGCGCATGCCCGCCAGCGGCCAGCGCCTGGTGCGCGGCTCCATCACCGATATCAGCGACCGCAAGCTCGCCGAGACCCGCCTGCGCCAGCTCAACGAGGAACTGGAGCAGCGCGTGGAGCAGCGCACCGCCGAGCTGCGGCGCGCCAAGCAGGAGGCCGAGCGTGCCAATGCGGCCAAGAGCGACTTCCTCTCGCGCATGAGCCACGAGCTGCGCACGCCCCTGAACGCCATCCTGGGCTTCGGCCAGCTGATGGCCCTGCAGTCGCGCGAGCCGGCCACCCAGGACTATGTGGGCGAGGTGCTCAAGGCCGGCCAGCATCTGCTGCAGCTGATCAACGAGGTGCTGGACCTGGCGCGCATCGAGTCGGGCAAGTTCAATGTGCTGCGCGAATCCGTGGCCCTGGGTCCGGTGCTGCAGGACTGCCTGTCCCTGCTGCGGCCCCAGGCCCAGGCCCGCGGCGTGCAGCTGCCCGCCGCGGAGCAGCTGCCCCAGGCCCAGGTCTGGGCCGATCCGGTGCGGCTCAAGCAGGTGCTGCTGAACCTGCTGTCCAACGCCATCAAGTACAACCGCCCGCAGGGCGCCGTGGACCTGAGCGGCCGCGTGGTGGAAGACCGCCACGGCACCCGGCTGCGCCTCGGGGTGCGCGACCAGGGGCCGGGTCTGAGCGCCGAGCAGCTGACGCGGCTCTTCGTGCCCTTCGAGCGCCTGGAGGCCGACCGCGCCGCCATCGAGGGCACGGGCATCGGCCTGGCCATCGTCAAGCGCCTGGTGGAGCTGATGGAGGGCCGGGTGGGCGTGGACAGCGAGCCCGGTGCGGGCAGCGAGTTCTGGATGGAGCTGCCCCTGGCCCCGGCCGCCGTGGCCCTGCCCCTGCCGGTGACGGCGGCCGGCTCCGGTGCGGCGGTGCCGGCGGCGGCCGGCCTGTCCCTGCTGTGCATCGAGGACAACCCCGCCAATCTGCTGCTGGTGGAAAGCATCGTGGCCCTGCGCCCCGGCGTGACCCTGCTCAAGGCCCTGGACCCGCAGCTGGGCCTGGACCTGGCGCGCCGGCACCGGCCGGCCCTGGTGCTGCTGGACATCAATCTGCCCGAGATGGACGGCTACGAGGTGCTCAAGCGCCTGCGCGCCGACCCCGCCACCGCCGGCCTGCAGGTGGTGGCCCTGAGCGCCAATGCCAAGCCCGACGACCTGGCGCGCGGCCATGCCGCGGGCTTTGACGACTATCTGACCAAGCCCCTGGATGTGGCGCGCCTGCTGGCCCTGCTGGACGCGCTGCCGCGGCCCCAAGCGCGCTGAGCGCATAAGCAAAGCAGAAGTTCTTGGTTCCGCGCAGGAGGCGGCGTCCCTAGAGTGACGTTCAGCCTCTTGAACCCCTGACCGAGAACCCTGTGAACATGCAAGCCACTTCCCTGCTGCGTCGCTCCCTGCTGGCCCTGGCCCTGGGGGCAAGCACCCTGGCCGCCCAGGCCCAGACCAGCCTGCTCAATGTCTCCTACGACCCGACGCGCGAGCTCTACCAGGACTACAACGCCGCCTTCATCAAGCACTGGAAGGCCAAGACCGGCGAGAGCCTCACGGTCAAGCAGTCGCACGGCGGCTCGGGCAAGCAGGCCCGCTCGGTAATCGACGGCCTGGAAGCCGATGTGGTGACCCTGGCCCTGGCCTATGACATCGACGCCCTGCACGACACCGCCAAGCTGCTGCCGGTGGACTGGCAAAAGCGCCTGCCCCACAACGCCTCGCCCTACACCTCCACCATCGTCTTCCTGGTGCGCAAGGGCAATCCGAAGAAGATCAGCAACTGGCCCGATCTGGCCCGCAGCGGCGTGGAGGTGATCACCCCCAATCCCAAGACCTCGGGCGGTGCGCGCTGGAACTATCTGGCGGCCTGGGCCTATGCGCTCAAGCAGCCCGGCGGCAATGCCGATTCGGCCAAGGCCTTCGTCAAGCGCATCTACAGCAACACCAAGGTGCTGGACTCCGGCGCCCGCGGCTCCACCACCACCTTTGTGGAGCGCGGCATCGGCGATGTGTTGATCGCCTGGGAGAACGAGGCCTATCTGGCCGTCAAGGAGCTGGGCCCGGACAAGTTCGAGATCGTCACGCCCAGCCTCTCCATCCTGGCCGAGCCGCCGGTGGCCGTGGTGGACAAGAACGTGGACAAGAAGGGCACGCGCAAGCAGGCTCAGGCCTATCTGGACTATCTCTACAGCCCCGAGGGCCAGGAGATCGCGGCCAAGCACTACTACCGCCCGCGTGACGCCAAGGTGGCCGCCAAGTACGCCAAGACCTTTGCCCCGGTGAGCCTGGTGACCATCGACGAGGTCTTCGGCGGCTGGCGCACGGCGCAGAAGACCCACTTCGACGATGGCGGCGTCTTCGACCAGATCTACACCCCGGGCCGCTGAGCGCCCGAGACCCGCCAAGGCCGTCACCATGTCCCTGCTCCTGATCGCCGCCAGTCCCAGCCCCTCCTCGCGCTCCGGCAGCCTGCTGGCGGCGGCGGGCGAGAAGCTCAAGCATCTGGGCCTGTCCACCCGCAGCCTCTCGCTGCGCGAGCTGCCGGCCGAGGCCCTGCTGCAGGCGCGCGCCGATGCGCCCGCCCTGCGCGAGGCCCTGCAGCAGGTGCATGAGGCCCGGGTCGTGGTGCTGGCCACGCCCATCTACAAGGCCGCCTACAGCGGCCTGCTCAAGGTCTTTCTGGACCTGCTGCCCCAGGACGGCCTGCGCGGCAAGCTGGTCTGGCCCCTGGCCACCGCGGGCAGCCCGGCCCATCTGCTGGCCCTGGACTATGCGCTGGGGCCGGTGGTCGCCAGCCTGGGCGCGCGCGAGCTGGTGGACCCGGTGCTGGCTGCCGATGCCCAGATCGCCCGCGGCGAGGCCGGCGAGTACCTGATCACCGACGAGATCCAGCGCCGCCTGGCCCTGGGCGCGGCCCAGGTCTTTGCACGCGCCTCGCAGCTCGGCCAGGCGGCCGAGGAACGATGTAGCGCCTGATCACTTCGAACCGTTTGTCTCCTCGATAGAACCCGGGTGCCGGAGCGCCTCGACGCTTCGCGGGCTATCGCTTCGCTCGATTGAGCTCGCCCTGTCGTGAGGCGGTGCGCCCTGGTGGCGCGCCGTCCGGGGGCTTCTTTTTCCCAAGGATGACCTCGAGATGATCAAGACCCTGCTGTCCCGCGCCGCCGCGCGCCGCCCCCTGCTGGCCCTGATCGGTGCCGGCGCCCTGCTGGCCACCGGCCTGGTGCAGGCCCAGAGCCCCGCGCCCAAGGAGCTGCGCATCGGCTTCCAGAAATACGGCACCCTGACCCTGCTCAAGGCCAAGGGCGATCTGGAAAAGCGCCTGGCTCCGCTGGGCATCGCGGTCAAGTGGACCGAGTTCCCCGCCGGCCCCCAGCTGCTGGAGGGCCTGAATGTGGGCTCCATCGACTTCGGCACCGTGGGCGAGGCCCCGCCCATCTTTGCCCAGGCGGCCGGCGCCGATCTGGTCTATGTGGCCAATCAGCCACCCGCGCCCGCGGCCGAGGCCCTGGTCGTACCCAAGGATTCGGCACTCAAGTCCGTGGCCGATCTCAAGGGCCGGCGCGTGGCCCTGAACAAGGGCTCGAATGTGCACTACCTGCTGGTGAAGCTGCTGGAGAAGGCCGGCCTGCGCTACAGCGATGTGCAGGTGGTCTTCCTGCCGCCGGCCGATGCGCGCGCCGCCTTCGAGCGCGGCGCGGTGGACGCCTGGGCCATCTGGGACCCCTTCCTGGCCGCGGCCGAACGCCAGCTGGGCGCGCGGGTGCTGGCCGACGGGCGCGGCGCCGTCTCCAACCACCAGTTCTACCTGGCCGCCCGGCCCTATGCCGACAAGCACCCCCAGGTGGTGCAGGCCGTGGTCGAGGAGCTGGCGCGCCTGGACCGCTGGGCCGAGGGCAATGCCCGCGAGGTGGCGCAAGTCCTGGCCCCGCAGATCGGCCTGGACCTGGCCATCACCGAGCTGGCGGCCAGCCGCTTCAGCTACGGCATCCAGCCCATCAGCGCCGCCGTGGCGGCCGAGCAGCAGAAGATCGCCAATGTCTTCTATGACCTCAAGCTGATTCCCAAGGCCATCCGCGTGGCCGAGGCCCTGCCCGCCCCGCTGCGCAGCGCCGCCGCGGCACCGACCAGCGCCAGCCCCAAGTGAGCCCCATGAAGATTCTCTGGTTCATCCCCACCCACGGCGACTCGCGCTATCTGGGCACCTCGCTGGGCGCGCGCAGCGCCGACTTCAACTACTTCAAGCAGGTGGCCGTGGCGGCCGACACCCTGGGCTACGAGGGCGTGCTCCTGCCCACCGGGCGCAGCTGCGAGGACTCCTGGGTGGTCGCGGCCAGCCTGATCGACGCCACGCGCCGCCTCAAGTTCCTGGTGGCCCTGCGCCCGGGCCTGGTGGCGCCGGTGCAGTCGGCCCGCATGGCCGCCACCCTGGACCGGCTCTCGGGCGGCCGCCTGCTGGTGAACCTGGTCACCGGCGGCGATGCCGAGGAGCTGGCGGGCGACGGGCAGTTCCTGCCCCATGCCCAGCGCTACGAGCAGTCGGCCGAGTTTCTGCAGATCTGGCGCGAGGCCCTGGCCAGCAGCCATGAGGGCCGCAGCTTCGATCACGAGGGGCAGCATCTGCGCGTGCAGGGCGGCAAGCTGCTCTACCCGCCGATCAACAAGCCCTATCCGCCCATCTTCTTCGGCGGCTCCTCCGAGCCGGCCCATGAGCTGGCCGCGGCCCAGGTGGACACCTACCTCACCTGGGGCGAGCCGCCCGCGGCCGTGGCGGCCAAGATCGCCGATGTGCGCGAGCGCGCCGCGCGTCAGGGCCGCACGCTGGAGTTCGGCATCCGCCTGCATGTGATCGTGCGCGAGACCGAAGACGAGGCCTGGCGCGCCGCCGCCGAGCTGGTCCAGCATCTGGACGAGGGCTTGGTGGCCGCGGCCCAGGCCAAGTTCGCCAGCATGGACTCGGTGGGCCAGCGCCGCATGGCCGAGCTGCATGGCGGCCGCTTCAACAAGGCCGATGTGCGCCAGGGCCTGGAGATCGCGCCCAATCTCTGGGCCGGCGTGGGCCTGGTGCGCGGCGGCGCGGGCACGGCCCTGGTGGGCAATCCCCAGCAGGTGGCCGATCGCATCAAGGAATACGCCGCCCTGGGCCTGAACTACTTCGTGCTCTCCGGCTATCCGCATCTGGAAGAGGCCTACCGCTTTGCCGAGCTGGTCTTCCCCCTGCTGCCCCTGGACCTGCGCGAGAAGCTCAGCGGCCCGCAGCTGACCGGCCCCTTCGGTGAGATCGTGGCCAACAACTACGTGCCGCAGCGCGCGGCCAGCGCCTCATGAGCACGCCCGCCCTGCGGCGAGGCGCGGCCACGGCCCTGCTGCCCTGGCTGCTGCCCCTGGCCATCCTGACGCTCTGGCAGGCCAGCTCGCAGCTGGGCTGGCTCTCCACGCGGGTGCTGCCCGAGCCCTGGGCGGTGGCCAAGGCGGCCTGGGGCCTGACCCTTTCGGGCGAGCTCTGGACGCATCTCAAGGTCAGCACGGGCCGCGCCCTGCTGGGCTTTGCCATCGGCGGCGGCCTGGGCCTGCTGCTGGGCCTGCTCACCGGCTCCCTGCGCTGGGCCGAGACGGCGCTGGACTCCACGCTGCAGATGCTGCGCAACATCCCGCCCCTGGCCCTGATCCCCCTGGTGATCCTGTGGTTCGGCATCGACGAGACGGCCAAGCTCTTTCTGGTGGCGCTGGGCGTGTTCTTCCCGGTCTATCTCAACACCTTCCACGGCATCCGTTCGGTGGACGCGCAGCTGATCGAGATGGCGCGCTCCTACGGCCTGCGCGGCTGGGCCCTGTACCGCCGCGTGATCCTGCCCGGCGCCACCGCCTCCATCCTGGTGGGCCTGCGCTTTTCGCTGGGCCTGATGTGGGTGCTGCTGATCGTGGCCGAGACCCTCTCGGCCCAGGCCGGCATCGGCTATATGACCATGAATGCGCGGGAGTTCCTGCAGACCGATGTGGTGCTGGTGGGCATCCTGCTCTACGCCCTGCTGGGCAAGCTGGCCGATCTGCTGGCGCGCGGCCTGGAACGCGCCTGGCTGCGCTGGCATCCGGGGTATCAGCCATGAGTTTTGTGCACGAGATGGACCTGCTGCATGCCGGCGCGCTGAGCCTGGGGCCGGCGCCGGTGCGGCGCGAAACGGCCGCCGCCTCACCGGCCCCCAGCCCGGGCCTGGGCTTGAGCCTGCAGGGCCTGGCCAAGCGCTATGGCGAGCGCCCCGTGCTGCAGGCCCTGGACCTGCGGATCGCGCCGGGCGAGTTCGTGGCCATCGTGGGCCGCAGCGGCTGTGGCAAGAGCACCCTGCTGCGCCTGCTGGCCGGCCTGGAAGCGCCCAGCGAGGGCCGCATCGAAGGCCTGGCGGCGGCCCAGACCCGCTTCATGTTCCAGGAAGCGCGCCTGCTGCCCTGGGCACGCGTGCTGGACAACGTGGCCCTGGGCCTCAAGGGACCGGACGCACGCGAGCGCGCCGCCGCGGCCCTGGCCCAGGTGGGCCTGGCCGAGCGCGGCGGCGACTGGCCGGCCCGGCTCTCCGGCGGTCAGCGCCAGCGCGTGGCCCTGGCGCGCGCCCTGGTGCACGCGCCGCGCCTGCTGCTGCTGGACGAGCCCCTGGGCGCGCTGGACGCGCTCACCCGCATCGAGATGCAGGGCCTGATCGAGGGCCTGTGGCAGCGCCAGGGTTTCACGGCCCTGCTGGTGACCCATGATGTGAGCGAGGCCGTGGCCCTGGCCGACCGGGTGCTGCTGATCGAGGACGGCCGCATCGCCCTGGACTGGCGCGTGGGCCTGCCGCGGCCGCGCCGGCACGATGCGGCCTTCGCGGCTCTGGAGCAGCGCCTGCTGGAGCGGGTGCTGAAAACCCAGGCGGCCGATGTGACGAGCACGACGCCCGAAGCCCTGGCCCCGGTGGCCGTCGGCGCGCTGCGCTGGGCCTGGTGATTCAGCCGGCGCTGCCGCCGCCGCAGAGCTCGACGATGCGGGCATAGGCCCGCTGCCGGTCCTCGGGGCGCTGGGCGTAGTGCGCATCCAGCTTGTGGCCGGCCTCGGGAATGCGGTGATGGGCGCGCCAGCTGGCCTGGGCGGCGGCCTCATAAAGCCGTGGCGGGATCTCGGGCGGGATCACCGCATCGGCCTCGGCCGAGAGCACCAGCAGGCGGCCGCGATAGCCGGCCAGGATCTCGAAGGCCTGGCTGTGCTCCCAGCTGCGCGGCTGGCGGATGCAGGCGCTGAACTGCGGGCCGAAGGGCAGGGCGTAGGCCGCCGGCGCATAGGCCGCGGGAATCGCCAGGCCCAGGGCGGCCGGGGCGCGCAGGCCGGCCACCCGCGTGGCCACATAGGCGCCCATGCTGAAGCCCAGCAGGCTCAGACCGGCCGGGTCCAGGCCCAGAGCGTCCTGCACCGCCAGCACCTGCTGCACGCGGTCGGCCAGGCTGGAGTCCGCCAGCTCACCGCCGCTGCGGCCCTGGCCCACGAAATCGAAGGCCGTGCTGGCAAGGCCGGCCGCGGCCAGGCTCTGGCGCAGGCCCTCGAAACCGGCGCTGCTGGAGCTGCCGCCGCCGTGCAGGATCAGGGCCTCGCCGCGGGCCCCGTCCACCTGCCAGCGCTCCCCGTGCAACTGCAGGCCGCGGTAGGGCAGGGCGAGGGTGTGGCGGCGGATGGCGGGTGCGGCAGACATGGCCGGGCATCTTAGTGAGCCTGGCGCCCGCGCGGGGCCGGGCGCTGCGCGCGGCGTGCCATGATCGCCCCCTTCTTGCTCCGCGCTCCCATGGCCCGCCCCCGCTGTCCCCGCTGCCTGCACCCGCTGAGCACCTGCCTGTGCGATCTGCTGCGGCCGGTGCACACGGCCACCGAGCTGCTGATCCTGCAGCATCCGCGGGAGGTGCTGCAGGCCAAGAACACCGCGCGCCTGCTGCATCTGTGCCTGGCGCCACGCAGCGAGCTGCTGACGGGCGAGCAGTTCGCGCCCGAGATCCTGGCTCCGCGCCTGGCCGGAGCGGCCCTGCTCTATCCCGGCGAGGATGGCGCGCCCTGGCCCGCGGGCTGGCGGCCGCAGCGCCTGGTGGTGCTGGACGGCACCTGGCGCAAGAGCCGCAAGATGCTGGCCCTGAACCCCGCGCTGCAGGCCTTGCCGCGCCTGTCCTGGCCCGAAGCCCCGGTCTCGCGCTATGCGGTGCGGCGGGCCGAGCGGGCCGGCCAGCTCTCCACCCTGGAGGCCGCCGCCCTGGCCCTGCGGCAGCTGGACCCCGCCGCCTCGGGTCTGGACGGCTTGTGGCAGGCCTTTGACGTTTTGATGAATCGGCTGGCCGACCACCGGAATCGGGGGTAATCCGGCCCCTCAGAGCGGGGGGCCTTGTGATGCACAAGTTCAGCCTGTCGCCGGAGAATGGGACACAATCTGTCTGAACCCTGAGTCACCACCATGATGCTGCACTCGCGGCGCATCGGCGCCTTCTTCTCCGGTCTGGCCCTCTACAGCGCGGCCATGCTGATGAGCGGCCTGATGGCCGAGTTGTTCGGCCCCAGCGACTTCTTCTACCTCTTCGGCAGCCAGGACAGCGCCTCGCGCATCGTGGGCGAGTCCCTGATCTACGCCCTGCCGGTCTTTCTGCTGGCCCTGGGCTGGAGCTATCTCACCGTGCGGCCCCAGCGCCGTGGCCGTCGGCCGACGACCGGCGCCTGCATGTGGGGCATGGGTCTGGCCTGGTTGGGCTGGTTGTTCTACGGCGTTCTGGCCGCGGCCCAGATGCCGCACTACAGCAGCCTGCCGCTGACCGCCATGCTGCTGTCCTCCCTGGTGCCGCCGCTGTGGGGCGTGCTCAATATGGTGGCGGCCCTGGCCGGCGTGATCACGGCCGGCACCCTGGTCAAGCGCCTCAAGCCGGCGGCCTGAGGCTGCCCGCCTCCGTCCCCGGCTCCGCCCGCGGGCCCGGCGTCTGCTCGGCCCAGTCGCTGGCCGCGAGCTGCGCGGCCAGATGGTCCAGAAAACAGGCGATGCGCGCCGCCAGCGCGCTGTTGCGGTAGTAGACCGCGTGGATGGGCTGCAGCTGCTCCACCGTCTCCTTCACGAAGAGCTGCACCAGGTCGCCGCGGCGCCTGTCCTCGCAGCTCATGAAGTCCGAGAGGCAGACGATGCCCTGGTGCGCCAGGGCCAGCTGGCGCAGGGTTTCGCCGCTGGAGGCGCTGAGGCTGGGCTGGATGCGCAGCAGCTCGCCGCCGGCCAGGCGCAGCGGCCATTCATTGAGGCTGTCCGGCTGGGTGAAGCCCAGCAGGCTGTGGCCGGCCAGCTCGGCCGGACTGCGCGGCCGGCCCCGGGCCTTCAGATAGGCCGGGCTGGCCAGCACCCGCAGGCGGCTGGCACCCAGGGGCCGGGCATGCAGGGTGGAGTCGCGCAGGGCGCCTATGCGCAGGGCCACATCGGTGCGCTGCTCCAGCAGATCGATATTGAGCTCGTCGCTGTCCAGCACCAGCTCCAGCTCGGGGTAGCGCTCGCGCAGCCCGCCCAGCAGGGGCACCAGCACATGCAGCATGAAGGGTGTGGCGGCATTCACCCGCAGGCGCCCGGCCGGGCGCTCGCGCCGGGCGGCCAGCTGCTGCTCGGCTTCGTCCACCGCGTCCAGGATGGCGCGGGCCCGCGCCAGAAATAGCTGGCCCTCTTCGGTCAGGGCCAGGCGGCGGGTGGTGCGGTTGAGCAGGCTGGTGCCCAGCTTGCCCTCCAGGCGCGCCAGGCTGCGACTCAGGGCCGAGACGGTCTGCGCCAGACGCTCGGCCGCGGCGGTGATGGAGCCGCTGTCCACCACGGCCACAAAGGCCTGCAACTCGTCCAGCGTGGTCTTCATTATTGATTTCAGATCAAGAATGAATCGCAGGATAACGGCTTTTTCTGCAAGCAGCGCCTGCGCACACTGGCGCCCTTCCCGCTCAAAACCTGTTTCGGAGTGCTTGCAGCCATGCCCATCGCCCTGCTGGCGCTGACCCTCAGCGCCTTTGCCATCGGCACGACGGAGTTCGTGATCGTCGGCCTCATCCCCACCATCGCGGCCGATCTGGCCGTCTCCCTGCCCTCGGCCGGCGCCCTGGTCAGCCTCTACGCCCTGGGCGTGGCCGTGGGCGCGCCCCTGCTGACCGCGCTCACCGGCCGCCTGCCGCGCAAGACCCTGCTGTTGGTCCTGATGGCCCTGTTCAGCGCCGGCAATCTGCTGGCCTGGCTGGCGCCTGGCTATGCCAGCCTGGTGGCCGCCCGGGTGCTGACCGGCCTGACCCACGGCGTCTTCTTCTCCATCGCCTCCACCCTGGCCACCGGCCTGGTGCCCAAGGAGAAGGCGGCCAGCGCCATCGCGACGATGTTCAGCGGCCTGACCGTGGCCCTGGTGACGGGTGTGCCCCTGGGCACCTTCATCGGCCAGCACTTCGGCTGGCGCGCCACCTTCCTGGCAGTGGCCGGCCTGGGCCTGCTGGCCCTGGCGGGCAGCGCGGCCTTTGTGCCGCGCGGCATCGCCCATGCCCGGCCCGCGGGCCTGCTGGAGCAGGCCAAGGTGCTGGCCCAGCCGCGCCTGCTCCTGGTCTATGCCATGACGGCTCTGGGCTATGGCGGCAGCTTCGTGGCCTTCACCTTTCTGGCGCCCATGCTGCAAGAGCGTGCGGGCTTCGAAGCCGGCAGCGTGGGTCTGGTGATGCTGGTCTACGGCGTCTCGGTGGCCGTGGGCAATCTCTGGGGCGGCCGCCTGGCTGACCGCCGCGGCCCGGTCGCCGCGCTGAGCCTGATCTTTGCCCTGCTGGCGGCCGTGCTGCTGCTGCTGAACTTCAGCGCGGCGTCCAAGCCCCTGATGCTGCTGACCGTGCTGCTCTGGGGGGCCGTGGCCTTTGGCAATGTGGCGGGTCTGCAGGTCTATGTGGTGCAGCTGGCCGAGCGCCATGCGCCGCGGGCCGTGGACGTGGCCTCGGGCCTGAACATCGCGGCCTTCAATGTGGGCATTGCCGCCGGCGCCCAGTTGGGCGGCGAGATCGTGGCGGGTTGGGGCCTGACGCCCCTGCCCTGGGTGGGCGCCCTGGTGGTGCTGGGCGCCCTGGCCCTCACCCGCCTGAGCGGCCGGCTGGATGCCCGCCAGCCGCTGCCGGCCAGGCACGCGCCGCTACCCGCCGGGCACTGACCCGCTCCGCCTGCCCGCGCGCTCGTTCTCTCGTTCGTTCGTTCGCTCAGAAGGATTCCCACTCGTCGCTCACCGCCGCGACCTTGGGCGCGGGGGCGGGTGCTGCCTTGGGGGCGGGTTTGTGCGCCGCTTTCGGCGCCGCCGTGGCCGGCTTGGCGGCCGCAGGCGTGCTGGGCTTGCGGGCCGGCGCCGGCGCCGGGGCCAGGGCGCGCGGTGCGGCCGGGGCTGGCGTGCGGCTCACGCTGCCCTGCTCCAGCTTGAAGACCGACACGGCCTCGGCCAGGCGGGCCGACTGCTCGCGCAGGGACTGGGCGGCGGCCGCGGATTCCTCCACCAGGGCCGCATTCTGCTGGGTCATCTGGTCCAGCTGGGTCACGGCCAGATTGACCTGGGCGATGCCGTCGCGCTGCTCGGTGGCCGAGGAGGCGATCTCGCCGATCAGATCGGTCACGCGCTTGACGCTGCTGACGATGTCATTCATCGCCTCGCCGGTCTGGCCCACCAGCTGGGCGCCGGCCTCCACGCGCTCGACGCTGGCATTGATCAGGGTCTTGATCTCCTTGGCGGCCTCGGCGCTGCGCTGGGCCAGGGTGCGCACCTCGCCGGCCACGACCGCAAAGCCGCGGCCCTGCTCACCGGCGCGAGCGGCTTCCACGGCCGCATTCAGGGCCAGGATATTGGTCTGGAAGGCAATGCCGTCGATGGTGCCGATGATGTCGCCGATCTTGCGCGAGCTCTCGGTGATCTGGGCCATATTGCCCACCACCTGCTCCACCACCTGGCCGCCCCGCGTGGCAGCCTCGGCGGCCGAGCTGGCCAGCTGGTTGGCCTGGCGCGCGGTGTCGGCCGAGTGGCCCACGGTGGCCGTCAGCTCTTCCATGGAGCTGGCGGTCTCCTGCAGGCTGGAGGCGGTCTGCTCGGTGCGTGCGCTCAGGTCATGGTTGCCGGTGGCGATCTCGCTGGAGGCGGTGGACACCGAATCGATGCCTTGGCGCACCTCGCCCACCACGCGGCGCAGCTGGCCCACCATGCGTTCCATGGCGCCCAGCAGCTGGCCGAACTCGTCCTGGCGGTCCACATGGACCTGGGTGCCCAGATCGCCGGCAGCGATGCGGTCGGCCGCCTCCATGGCCTGGGCCAGGGGCTGCTGGATGGAGCGCACCAGCCAGACGGCGCCTGCCACCAGGCCGATCACCACCAGGGCGATCAGGCCGGCGGCGATGCGCACCGTGCTTTTGCGCTCCTCGGCCAGCTCGCCCAGGATGCGCTCCTTCTCCTTGACCTGGAGCTCGGCGAACTCATTGAGCGACTTCAGATAGACATCCACGGCCGGGTTGAAGCGCTGCGTGACTTCCTGGGCCGCTGCTGCGGGATCGCTGGCCTTGAGCTGGCGGGTGCGGGCCAGGGAGTCCAGCACCGCCTTGCGCTCGCCGGTGATGCGCTCCATCAGGGCCTTGTCGGCGCTGCTGAGCTCGGAAGCCTCGATGGACTTCTGCACCTTGCTGATCTCGGCGATCACGGCCGGGATCACCTCCTTGTACATGGCCTCGATGGCCGGATCGCTGCTGGCGGCCGAGGCCTGCACCCGCACCACATTGGCCGTGGTCATGCCAGCCCAGCGCCGCGCGGCGTCCACCTTGGCGTCCATGGCGGCGGCGATGGCCGTGGTGCGCTCCTGGACCTGGTTGCTGCGCAGCGAGGAATAGCCGATGACGGCGAACAGGGCCACGATGACGGCAATCACCGAGGCCCACAGGCGAAAGGCCACGCTGTGGCGGCCCAGGGAATGGACGGTAGAGGAGCGGTTCATGGGAAAGGGAAGGCTTGAGGGGTGGGGCAAGCCTAGTCCTCCCAGCCCATGAGATACCAGGGTGAAACCGTCATTCGGCCCCGTTTATGCGATTTAAGTCGGGTTTTATGGCCGGCCCTGTGGTGGCAGAGCGACTCGCAATGCCCGATTCGGGCGCCTGTCGAACAAACGCTAGCCCAAGCGGCTCGAAATTCATATTTGATTCATGTGAGCGAAACACAATCTTTACCTACAGAAACATTGAACTTCGTTCTAGGGTATTTGTCTCCTTGACTGGGGAGAACTTGTCGCGACCTCCTAGAATTCTCGCGGGCAGCTAGCCCGAGGATTCAAGGCAGATGCTCAAGCAAATCGTCGTCGTCAAGTGGGGGACCCGTTTCGGCCCCGAATATGTGAACCGCATGTACGCCATGGCGGCTCGCAACATCACCGGTCCTTTCAAACTGGTGTGTCTGACCGACGATCCCAGCGGCCTGCGGCCCGAGGTGGTGGCCCAGCCCCTGCCCGAGCTGGGTTGTGAATGGCCCAAGAACAGCCCTGGCAAATGGCGCAAGCTGGTGCTCTGGGGGGCTGAGGTGCCGGGCCTGGAGCCCGGTCCCGCCCTGTTTGTGGATCTGGACTCGGCCATCGTCGGCAATATCGACGGCTATTTCGAGTACGGCCACCCGGATGATGTGATCCTGGCCCGCAACTGGGCCAAGCCCCTGCAGCGCCTGGGCCAGACCTCGGTCTTCCGCTACCCGGTGGGGCGCAATCCGCAGATCCTGGCAAATTTCCGTGCCGATCCCCAGGGGGTGGCGGATCGCTGCCATTTCGAGCAGCACTACATCACCGAATCTGTGCCGGGTGGCATCAAGCTCTGGCCCGAGCACTGGACCCGCCATTTCCGCCTGCACTGCCTGCCGCAGTTCCCGCTGCGCTACTTCAAGGTGGCGCGCCTGCCCAAGGACGCCAAGATCGTGACCTTCCCCGGCGGACCCAACCCCGGCGAGGTGATTGACGGTCGCTGGTTCGAAACCCAGGACCAACCCCCCACGCGCTGGCAGCATGTGCGGGATGCCTTCAATCCGCAGCGCCGCGTGGAGAAAAGCGCCTGGAAGCACCTGACCCGTTTCGTGCTGCCCGTGCCCTGGCTGCAGAAGCACTGGGCCGATTGAGGTCCCCACGCCCCGCCTGGAAGCCGCTGGTCCGAGACCCAGCGGCTTTTTTCATGCGGGCGGGTCCCCAGGCTTATGCGGCGGCCGCAGGAGCTCAGGCGTTTTGCTTCGTCGTCACCGCGGGCGCCCGGCCCTAGGCTGCAAAGCCTGAGAACCAGAAGGAGGGAGCTTCTTCGCACCAGCGAGAAGTTGCCCGCGAGGCCCCGGCCTTGCGGGACTGCGGGCCAGACCGTGGGCAGCGGCTCATGGGGTGTCATAGGGGTATGGCGAAGGAGCGCCCTGCCCATGGTCTGGGCCATTTTTTGCGCGCGCACCGGCCGGGTGGGTGCGCTCTGGTGCGTTCGTGAAAAGCTTTTTCCGGATAAGCAAATACAAAAACTGTTCTTCCTCGAATAAGCGCTTCTTGGCACTCTGGCGGTCCTTCACAACACCGACACGCCACCCGGTCCCTCAGGCCGGCGCCCGAGAAACGCATGCTGCTGCTGACCACCGCCCGCAAGACCTGGCTCGCCCTGTCCCTGCTCGGCCTGACGGCCGGGTCCGCCCTGGCCCAGGAGGCCCTGCTCAATGTCTCGTATGACGTGAGCCGCGAGCTCTACAAGGACATCAATCCCGCCTTCGCCAAGCAGTACCAGGCCCGCACGGGCAAGAGCGTGAGCGTCAGCCAGTCGCATGGCGGCTCCAGCCGCCAGGCCCTGGCCGTGGTGGGCGGGCTGGAGGCCGATATCGTGACCATGAACCAGGCCACCGACCTGGACCTGCTGGCCGAGAAGGGCCTGATCAAGTCGGACTGGCGCCGCGCCCTGCCGCATGGCGCCGCGCCCTACACCACCACCACCGTCTTCCTGGTGCGCAAGGGCAACCCCAAGGCCATCAAGGACTGGGCCGATCTGGCGCGCAGCGGCGTCGCCGTCATCGTGCCCAACCCCAAGACCTCGGGCAATGGCCGCTACACCTATCTGGGCGCCTGGGGCTCGGTTGTCGCAAAGGGCGGCAGCGAGGCCCAGGCTCGCGAGTTCGTGGGCAAGCTGCTGGCCAATGTGCCGGTGCTGGACGGCGGCGGCCGCGGCGCCACCACCACCTTCACCCAGCGCGATATCGGCGATGTGCTGGTGACCTTCGAGAACGAGGCCGAGCTGATCGAGAACGAGGTGGGCAAAGGCAAGTTCGACGTGGTCTATCCCAGCATCACCATCGAGGCCGAGGCGCCGGTGGCCGTGGTCGAGAAGGTGGTGGCCAGGAAGGGCACGGCGGCCGCGGCCAAGGCCTATGCCGACTTCCTGTTCTCGCCCGAGGGCCAGGAGATCATCGCCCGCCACAACTTCCGCCCGCGCGATCCGGCCGTGGCCGCCCGCCACGCCCAGCGCTTCCCCGTGGTGAAGACCTTCACGGTGGACTCCCTGCTGGGTGGCTGGCCGGCCGTGGCCAAGACCCATTTCGCCGACGGTGGTGTCTACGACCAGCTGGTGCTGGCCAACGCCAAACGCTGAAGACCCGAGATCGCCATGAGCTCTTCCGCCGTTCTTCAACCGGGTACCGCCGCGGCGGCCACGCTGCCGCGGCGCAAGCCACGCCGCGTGCTGCCCGGCTTCGGGCCCACCCTGGGCTTCACGCTCTTCTACCTCTCGCTGCTGGTGCTGCTGCCGCTCACGGCGGTCTTCCTCAAGGCGGCCGGCCATGGCTTCGAGGCCTTCTGGGCCGCGGCCACCGCACCCCGCGTGCTGGCCTCCTACAAGCTGAGTTTTGGGGCGGCCCTGCTGGCCGCGGCCATCAATGTGGTCTTCGGCCTGATCCTGGCTTGGTCCCTCGTGCGCTACGAGTTCCCGGGCAAGAAGCTGGTGGACGCGCTGATCGACCTGCCCTTTGCCTTGCCCACGGCCGTGGCCGGCATAGCGCTGACTGCGCTCTATGCGGGCAATGGCTGGCTGGGCAAGCTGCTGGAGCCCTGGGGCCTCAAGGTGGCGTTCACGCCCCTGGGCATCCTGGTGGCGCTGATCTTCATCGGCCTGCCCTTTGTGGTGCGCACGGTGCAGCCGGTGCTGGAAGACATGGAGACCGAGCTGGAGGAGGCCGCGGCCTCGCTGGGGGCGCACCGCTGGCAGACCTTCCGTCTGGTGGTGCTGCCTATCGTGCTGCCGGCCCTGCTGACCGGCTTTGCCCTGGCCTTTGCCCGCGCGGTGGGTGAGTACGGCTCGGTGATCTTCATCGCCGGCAACATTCCCATGGTCAGCGAGATCACGCCGCTGATGATCATCTCCAAGCTGGAGCAGTACGACTATGTGGGCGCCACGGCCATTGCCACCGTGATGCTGCTCTTCTCCTTTGTGCTGCTGCTGGCCATCAACGGCCTGCAGGCCTGGAGCGCCCGCCGCAATGGCCTGGAGGGGCGCAAATGAGCGGCGCCGTCACATCCACGCTGGGGGCGGCCAAGGGCCGCTACCAGAGCAACCCCGCCACGCGCGAGGCGCCCTGGGTGCGCCGCACCCTGCTGGCCCTGGGCCTGGGTTTCTTTGTGCTCTTCCTGATCCTGCCCCTGGTGGCCGTGTTCACCGAGGCCTTGCGCAAGGGCTGGGACACCTATCTGGCCGCCCTGATCGAGCCCGACGCCGTCTCGGCCATCCAGCTCACCCTGCTGGCGGCCCTGGTCTCGGTGCCGCTGAACCTGGTGTTCGGCGTCAGCGCGGCCTGGGCGATTGCCAAGCACGACTTCCGCGGCAAGCAGCTCCTGATCACCTTCATCGACCTGCCCTTCTCGGTCTCGCCGGTGGTGGCGGGCCTGATCTATGTGCTGCTCTTCGGCGCCCAGGGCTGGTTCGGGCCCTGGCTGCAGGCGCATGACATCAAGATCGTGTTTGCGGTGCCGGGCATCGTGCTGGCCACGGTCTTCGTCACCTTCCCCTTCGTGGCGCGCGAGCTGATCCCGCTGATGCAGGCCCAGGGCCGCGACGAGGAGGAGGCCGCCACCGTGCTGGGGGCCAGCGGCTGGCAGACCTTCTGGCATGTGACCCTGCCCAATGTGAAATGGGGCCTGCTTTACGGCGTGATCCTGTGCAATGCGCGCGCCATGGGCGAGTTCGGCGCGGTCTCGGTGGTCTCGGGTCATATCCGCGGCCAGACCAACACCCTGCCCCTGCATGTCGAGATTCTCTACAACGAGTACCAGTTCGCCGCGGCCTTCGCGGTGGCGTCCCTGCTGGCCCTGCTGGCCCTGGTGACCCTGGTCCTGAAGCAATTCATCGAGTGGCGTGCCAGCCTCGCGAGCAAGGAAGTGCAATGAGCATTCAAGTCCGCAATATCCACAAGTCCTTCGGCAGCTTCACCGCCCTGGGCGATGTGAGCCTCGACTTCCCGACCGGCGAGCTGGTCGCCCTGCTGGGCCCCTCGGGCTGCGGCAAGACCACGCTGCTGCGCATCATCGCGGGCCTGGAGACGGCAGACCGGGGCCAGGTCTTGCTGGACGGCGAGGACGCCTCCGACACCCATGTGCGTGAGCGCCAGGTCGGCTTCGTGTTCCAGCACTACGCCCTGTTCCGCCACATGACCGTGTTCGACAACGTGGCCTTCGGCCTGCGCGTCAAGCCGCGCAAGGAGCGGCCCAGCGAGGCCGTGATCCGCAAGAAGGTGCACGAGCTGCTGAACCTGGTGCAGCTGGACTGGCTGGCCGACCGCTTCCCGCCCCAGCTCAGCGGCGGCCAGCGCCAGCGCATTGCCCTGGCCCGCGCCCTGGCCGTGGAGCCGCGCGTGCTGCTGCTGGACGAGCCCTTCGGCGCCCTGGACGCCAAGGTGCGCAAGGAACTGCGCCGCTGGCTGCGCCGCCTGCATGACGAGTTGCACATCACCAGCCTCTTCGTCACGCACGACCAGGAGGAGGCCCTGGAAGTGGCCGACCGCGTGGTGCTGATGGACCACGGCAAGGTGGAGCAGGTGGGCACGCCGGCCGAGGTCTACGAGCGCCCGGCCACGCCCTTCGTCTACGGCTTCCTGGGCGCGGTCAACCGCTTCGAGCGCGCCGAGGAGATCGGTCAGCTGGGCCATGGCGGCGGCGCGGCCGGCCCGGTGCTGGCTTATGCCCGCCCGCATGAGCTGCTGATCCTGACCGACCCGGCCGCCAGCGGCCTGGCCGCCCGGGTGGAGCGGGTGCTGAGCTTTGGTGCGGCCAGCCGCGTGGAGCTGAGTGCGGCCGACGGCCGGCATCTGGAGGCCGAGCTCAGCCGCGAGCAGGCGGCGGCGCTGAATCTGCAGTCCGGCCAGGCGGTGCGCCTGAGCGCCTCGCGGCTCAGCCTCTTCGAAACCGACTCCCAGGCAGCATGAACTTCCAGCAACTGCGCATCATCCGCGAGGCGGTCCAGCAGAACTTCAATCTGACCGATGTGGCCGCCGCGCTCTTCACCTCGCAGTCCGGCGTGTCCAAGCACATCAAGGACCTGGAGGACGAGCTGGGCGTGGAACTCTTCGTGCGCCGTGGCAAGCGCCTGCTGGGCCTGACCGAGCCGGGCAAGGAGCTGGCCGTCATCGTCGAGCGCATGCTGCTGGACGCCAAGAACATCAAGCGCCTGGCCGAGCAGTTCTCGGGCGCCGAGCAGGGCCGGCTGACCATTGCCACCACCCACACCCAGGCGCGTTACGCCCTGCCCCAGGTGGTGGCGCGCTTCAAGGCCGCCTTTCCCCGGGTGCATCTGGTGCTGCACCAGGGCAGCCCGGCGGAGATCGTGGCCCTGCTGCAGTCGGGCGAGGCGGACATCGGCATCGCCACCGAAGCCCTGCAGACCCAGGAGCAGTTCGTCACCTTTCCCTTCTACGAGTGGCGCCATGCCGTGGTCGTGCCCGAGGGCCATGCCCTGGCGCGCACCGGGGCCCTGAGCCTGGAGCAGCTGGCCGAGCACCCGCTGATCACCTACCACGAGGGCTACACCGGCCGGGCGCGCATCGATGCCAGCTTCGCCGCCGCGGGCCTGAGCCCGGACATCGTGATGTCGGCCCTGGATGCCGACGTGATCAAGACCTATGTGCAGGTGGGCCTGGGTGTGGGCATCGTGGCGGCCATGGCCTTCGAACCCCAGCGCGACCAGGGCCTGCAGCTGCTGGACGCCTCGGCCCTGTTCCAGGCCAACACCACCCGCATCGCGCTCAAGCGCGGCCACTATCTGCGCGGCTTTGCCTACCGCTTCTTGCAGGAGTGCGTGGCCGAGCTCAGCGAGGAGGTGGTGCGCGCCGCCCTGGAGCGCCCGGCCGACTGAGTGGCTTTGGCGTTCGCCTTGCGCCCTAAAGATCAGAAAGCGTGCTTGTAGTCGCTCGCCTGAACACCATCATCCACGCGGGATATTTGAAAAGTGAGCGCAGGCTCACGCACCTGATTGGTGCCGTCACACAAGTGAAAACCCCAAGTGCGTGCATGGATTCAAGTGCCTACATTGCCAAGCACTCGATGCAGTCAATGTGCGAACAGCGGCTGCCAGGCGGGGCTGAGGAGACAAACAAAGCAAAGCTTTCAGAATCAAGACAAAAGAATTCGGTGACACTGTCACCATTCGCGGGCACCTGGCTGGTGCCCGTTTTTATTGGTGCTGCCGGATGTTTGTGAATGCTTGAACTTCTGACCGTGGCCCTGGCCTCCCTGCTGGCCGGTTTTGTCGATGCCGTCGTGGGAGGCGGGGGCCTGGTCCTGGTGCCAGCCCTGTTCAGTGTCTTTCCCAGCGCCGCGCCCGCCACCCTGTTCGGCACCAACAAGGGTGGCGCCATCTGGGGCACGGCCTGGGCCAGCGTGCAGTTCGCGCGCCGCGTCACCCTGCCCTGGCACGCCCTGCTGCCCGCCGCCGGCGCGGCCTTGGGGGGCAGCTTCATCGGCGCCTGGGCCGTCACCCTGGTGGACCCCAGCGGCCTGCGCAAGGCCCTGCCGCTCATCCTGCTGGCCGTGCTGCTCTACACCCTGGCCAAGAAGGACCTGGGCCGCACCCATGAGCCGCGCTACCAGGGCCGGGTCGAGGCCCTGCTGGCCAGCGCCATCGGCCTGGTGATTGGTTTCTACGACGGCTTCTTCGGCCCCGGCACCGGCAGCTTCTTCGTCTTCCTCTTCGTGCGCCTGCTGGGTTTCGACTTTCTGCACGCCTCGGCCAGCGCCAAGCTGCTGAACACCGCCACCAATGGCGCGGCCCTGCTGCTGTTCGCGCTCAAGGGCCATGTGTGGTGGCATATCGCGGCCGTCATGGCGGTGACCAATGTGATGGGTAGCCTGCTGGGCACACGCTTGGCACTCAAGCATGGCGCGGGTTTTGTGCGCGGCATGTTTGTGCTGGTGGTCAGTGCACTGATCCTGAAAACGGGCTGGGATGCCTTCTTCCGCTAGCGCTACCATTCGAACTGAACTTTTCAATCCGTTAAAAGTCATGCCCGTAGACCCACAGCTTCGTTCGCTCGACATCGAGATCCCCACCCAACCCGAGGTGCTGGTCAAGCTGTCCCTGCTGATGGCGGCCGAGGAGGTGGATCTGCCGGCGATCTCCGCCCTGGTGGAATCGGACATGGCCCTGGCCGCCGCCGTGCTCAAGGCGGTGAATTCTTCGCTCTACGGTCTGCAGGGCCGGGTGCAGACCGTGCACCAGGCCCTGACCTATCTGGGCATGCGCGAGGTCGCCGCCATCACCTTCGAGATGGGCCTGCGTGCGGCCTTCCCGCCGGCCGCCGAGCTGGAGCCGGTCTGGCAGCGCGCCTCGCAGCGCGGCCTGCTGATGGGCCGCATGGGCCAGATGCTGGGTGTGGACCCCTGGGCCGCGCACTCGGCCGGCCTGTTCGAGGAATGCGGCAAGGCCGTGCTCTACCGCCATGCCTCGGCGCATTACCCCGCCATGCTGCGCGCCACCACCCTGGACTCCGAGCTGGTGCAGCTGGAGCACACGGCCTTTGGCGTGAGCCACGACGCCCTGGGCGCCGCCCTGTGCGAGAGCTGGGGCCTGGCCCCGGCGGCGGTGGCCAGCGTGCGCCACCATGTGCAGCTGCAGCAGAGTCTGCAGATTCCCGAGCTGGTGCAGCGCGGCAGCATCTGCGCCATCTCGGTCATGGCCTGGGCTCTGATGAACAAGCCCGAGGCGCTGGAAGACGTGGCCCGGGTCATTGCGCCGCAGGCTCAGCTGGACGAGACCCTGGTGCTGCGCGCCGCGCGTCGCGTGAGCGAGCAGCTGCTGGAAGCCCAGGCTCGCGGCCGCTGAGCCGGCGCCCCGCCTGGCAGGGGGGGCTCAGGCCGCCAGGCTCAGGCGGTCGCGCCCGGCGTGCTTGGCCACATAAAGCGCTTCATCGGCCGCCTGCAGCAGGGCCTGCGGACTCAGATAGGGCTGGGCCGGCCGGTAGCTGGCCAGGCCTATGCTCAGCGTGAGCTGTTCGGCATGGGCGCTGTTGGCGGGATGGGGAATGGCCAGCTCGGCCAGCGCCTCGCGCAGCTGCTCCATCAGGTCCTGGGCCTGGCCGCGGTCGCAGCCCGGCAGCAGCACGCCAAACTCCTCGCCGCCCAGGCGGGCCACCAGATCGGTATCGCGCTTGAAGCGCTCGGCCAGCAGCCGGGCCACGGCCTGCAGGGCGGCATCGCCCGCCGCGCGGCCCAGGCGCTCGTTGTAGGCCCGGAAGCAGTCCAGATCCAGCACCGCCAGCGCCAGCAGGCCCTGCTGGCGCTGGGCGCGCTTGAATTCGCGGCGTAGCGCGTCGTCAAACTCGCGCCGGTTGGCCAGGCCCGTCAGCGGGTCATGGCGGCTCAGGCTGGCCAGCTCGCGCTGCGCCTGATCCAGGGCCAGCCGGGCTTGCTCGAGGGCCAGGCTGCGCTGCTCCACCTCGGTGCGCAGCTGCTCGGCACGGTGCTGCTCGCGGCGCAGCTGGGCGCCGAGGCTTTGCTGCACGCGCTCGAAAGCCTGATTGATCTGCTGCAGCTCGCGCGGTCCGTCCCGGGGCGGCTCCAGCCAGGCCTGGGGCGGCTGGGTGGGGTCGAAGGCATGGGCCTGCTCGGCCAGGCGGCGCAGCGGGCGCAGCAGGGTGCGCTCCAGCATCAGCACAAAGACCAGGCCTAGGGCCAGCACCAGGAGCAGGTCCTGCACCGCCATGCCCAGCACATGCTCGGTGGCGAGCTGGGCTTCGTGCTGGGTGCGTATCAGGCTGGCCAGACCCACGCCCGACAGACCCACGCCCAGCATCAGCAGCATCGCGCGGGTCTTGAGCGAGGCGCCGGCGGGGGAGGTCAGGGCCTTGCGGAGTAGCTGGGGGCTGAGCTTCACGGCGGTACGGCTAAGTCTTCACAAATTGTGCCCGGCCCGGGCGGCCGCGCGGTGGGCGCCCAAGCCAGGGTATGCCCGGGGTGCGGCGTTCTTGATTCGGAATAAATTCGTATCTGCTTATATTTTGATAAAGAACAATGGAGACAAGCAGCACCCCGGCTAACGGCCTGGCCGAGGCCGACCGCGTCTACGAGATCGCGGCCGAGCTCTTCGGCCTGATGGCCACGCCCCTGCGCCTGAAGATCATCAGCGCGCTGTGTCAGTGCGAGAAGACCGTGGGCGAGCTGGTGGGCGAGCTAGGCAGCAGCCAGCCCAATATGTCCCAGCACCTGGCCCATCTCTACCGGGCCGGCATCCTGGCCAAGCGGCGCGAGGGCGTGCAGATCTTCTACCGCGTGCAGAACGAGCGCGCCGTGGCCCTGTGCCGCGCGGTGTGCACCCAGATCGCCATCGAGATCGACGACCCCGCGGCCCTGGCCCCGGAGCAGCGCCTGCTCGCCTCGCGTCAAGACCGGAGCTTCCAGCCATGAGTGACGCTTCCCGCCCCGCTCGCCTGCTGCGTGCGCCCGAGAACTTCATCGACCTGCCTGGTCTGGCCGCCGAGCCCTCGCCCGAAGGCCGTCGCCGCCTGCTGCGCGGGGCCTTTGCCGCGGCCAGCACCGCCCTGCTGGCCGGGGCCGCCCGCGGCCAGGCCAACCCGGTGCCGACCGAAGGGGGCGACCCGCATATCCTGAACCTGCCGCCGCATTCGATGGCGCTGGGCCAGCCGGTGGCGCTGGAGGGCTATGGCAAGCCGTCCAAATACGAGGCCAATCTGCAGCGCCGCCAGAGCCCGGGCCTGACCCAGACCCGCCAGGCTTCGGTGTCCTTCGCCCCGCTGCAGGGCCTGTTCGGCATCGTCACGCCCAGCGGCCTGCATTTCGAGCGCCACCACCAGGGCTGGTGGGACATCGATCCCAGCGGCCACCGCCTGATGATCAATGGCTCGGACGAGAAGATGCTCAAGCGCCCCATGGTCTTCACCATGGACGAACTGATGCGGCTGCCCAGCGTCTCGCGCTTCCACTTCATCGAGTGCGGCGCCAACACCGGCATGGAATGGGGCAATGTGGCCGTGCCCACGGTGCAGTACTCCCACGGCATGCTCAGCTGCAGCGAGTTCACCGGCGTGCGCCTGATCGATGTGCTGGACATGTGCGGCGTCGATCTGAAGCGCGGCCGCTTCGTGCTGGCCGAGGGCGCCGACGGCTCCTCCATGACCCGCACCCTTCCCATGGATCTGGTGCAGCGCGGCGAGGTGCTGCTGGCCTATGGCCAGAACGGCGAGATGCTGCGCCCAGAGAACGGCTATCCGCTGCGCCTGGTGGTGCCCGGGGTGCAGGGCGTGAGCTGGGTCAAGTATCTGCGCCGCATCGAGGTGGGCGACCAGCCCTGGGCCAGCAAGGATGAGAACGTCCACTACATCGACCTGATGCCCGACGGTCTGCACCGCGAATACACCTCCACCCAGGAGGTCAAGAGCGTGGTGACCACGCCCAGCGGGGGCCAGGTCTTGCTGGACAAGGGCTTCTACAACATCAGCGGCCTGGCCTGGTCGGGCCGCGGGCGCATCGCCAAGGTGGACGTTTCGGTGGACGGCGGTCGCAACTGGCGCCCGGCGCGCCTGCAGGGGCCGGTGATGGACAAGTGTCTGACCCGCTTCAACCTCGACTGGGTCTGGGACGGCAAGCCCGCCCTGGTGATGAGCCGGGCCACCGACGAGACCGGCCATGTGCAGCCCAATTACAGCCAGCTGCGCGCGGTGCGCGGCACGCGCTCGATCTATCACAACAATGCCATCCAGACCTGGCTGGTGCAGGAGTCCGGGGAGGTGAAGAATGTTCAGCTCTCGTGAATGCCTCTTGGCCATCGCCCTGGTGGTGGCGGGCGGCGCGGCCCTGGCCCAGAAGTTCGAGGGTGTCGGCCGCACGGCCACCCCAGCCGAGCTCAAGGCCTGGGACATCGATGTGCGCCCCGACCTGCGCGGCCTGCCCCCGGGCCGCGGCACCGTGGCCCAGGGCCAGGATCTCTGGGAGGCCAAGTGTGCCGGTTGCCACGGCGTGTTCGGCGAGTCCAACGAGGTCTTCAACCCCCTGGTGGGCGGCACTACCAAGGACGACATCAAGACCGGTCGTGTGGCCGCCCTGCGCAACAACGGCTACCCCGGCCGCACCACGCTGATGAAGGTCTCCGAGGTTACGTCCTTGTGGGACTACATCAACCGCGCCATGCCCTGGACCGCGCCCAAGACCCTAAAGCCCGACGAGGTCTATGCGGTCACGGCCTATCTGCTCTCGCTGGCCGATGTGCTGCCCGCGGACGGTGAGCTCTCCGACAAGAACATGGCCGAGGTTCAGCAGCGCCTGCCCAACCGTAACGGCAAGATCAACACGCGCACCCTGTGGCCGGACGGCCAGCGGCTCAAGCCCGATGTGCAGGGCTCGGCCTGCATGAAGAACTGCGTGACCGAACCCAGGATCAGCTCCTACCTGCCCGAGTTCGCCCGCGATGCGCATGGCAATCTGGCCCAGCAGCAGCGCCTGGTGGGGCCGCAGCGCGGGCAGGACACGCAGCGCAAGGCGGCGGCCCCAGTCACGCCGGCCGCGGCCAAGCCGGTCATGGCCCTGCTGCAGCAGCATGCCTGCCTGGCCTGCCACCAGGTGGACAGCAAGGTGGTGGGCCCAGCCCTGCGCGAGGTGGCGGCCCGCTACCGCGAGCGCGCCGACCGGCGCGACTACTTCAGCGACAAGCTCAAGAACGGCAGCACCGGCGTTTGGGGGCCGGTGCCCATGCCGGCCCAGGCCCATGTGCCCGAGGCCGAGCTCAAGGCCATCGTGGACTGGCTGGCCGAGGGGGCCAAGCCGTGATGCGCACGCCCAGGCCGCAGACCGGGCGCCCAAGCCCGACAATATGTGATCGAGATCAAGGAGACGCCATGCTGAATCGCCGAGACATGATGCAACACAGCGCCGTGGTGACGGGCCTGCTGGCCAGCGCCGGCCTGCTGCCGGGCCTGGCCCAGGCTCAGGCCGCCAACCGCGCCGCCTTCGACGCCAAGAGCATGGACGAGATGCTCAAGGCCCTGGGCCTGACGGCCAAGCCCGTGGAGAGCAAGGAAGTCACGCTGACCGGCCCCGACATCGCCGAGAACGGCGCCGTCGTGCCCTTGGGCGTGGCCAGCTCGGCCGCCGGCGTCAAGCGCCTGCTGCTGCTGGTGGAGAAGAACCCCAGCGTGCTGGCCGGTGCTTTCGATGTGAGCGAGGCGGTGGAAGCCAATATGTCCACTCGCGTGAAGATGGGCCAGACCTCCAATGTCTATGCGGTGGCCATCACCGCCGACAACAAGGTGCTGTTCGCCCAGAAGGAAGTCAAGGTCACCTTGGGCGGCTGCGGCGGGTGAGGTGTCAGCCCCTCGCTCGCGGGTACGCGAGCGGCCCCCCGAGGGGGCGCAAGCGCCTCGGGGCCCTGGCCCCATAGTCCCTTGCAGGCGTCGTTCTTGGGGCGGCCCGGCGAACGACTTGAATACGAACAGGAGATAGACAAATGGCAGATCCGATGCGAATTCGCGCCCAGGCGCAAGGCAGCAATGCGGTGGTGCGTGTGCTGATGAGCCACGAGATGGAAACCGGCCAGCGCAAGGACGCGTCCGGCAAGACCATCCCGGCCTGGCACATCACCGAGGTGAGCGCCGCGCTGAACGGCAAGCCCGTGCTGACGGCCCAGTGGGGCCCGGCCATTTCCAAGAACCCCTTTCTGCAGTTCACGGTCAAGGGCGCCAAGGCCGGCGACAAGATCAGCGTCAGCTGGGTGGACAACCGCGGCGACAAGCGCACGGACGAAGCCACGGTATCCTGAGGTCCACCCAGGCCGCCCGCCCGGCCAAGAACAAGAAGGAGACACGCATGCGGAATCTGGCAAGCATTGCGCTGGCCTGCACGCTGGCCGGCCTGTGCGCCGCGCCGGCCCTGGCGCAAACCAGCTCGGCCGACGGCATCGCGCAATACCGCGCCATGCTGGCCGATGGCAATCCGGCCGAGCTGTTCGAGGCCAAGGGTGAGGACCTGTGGAAGACCAAGCGCGGCCCCAAGAACGCCTCGCTGGAACGCTGCGATCTGGGCAAGGGCCCCGGCGTGGTCAAGGGCGCCTTCGTGGAGCTGCCGCGCTATTTTGCCGACACCGGCCGCATGCAGGACCTGGAGTCGCGCCTGCTGAGCTGCATGGAGACCCTGCAGGGCCTGGACGCCAAGCAGATCGCCGCCACCGGTTTCGGCCGCGACGAGCAGAAGAATCTCGAGGGCCTGGTGGCCTGGATCTCGGCCGAGTCGCGCGGGCTCAAGTTCAATCTGCCCCAGGCGCATGAGCAGGAGCGCCGCAGCTACGAGCTGGGCAAGCGCGCCTTCTTCTTCCGCGGCGGCCCCTACGACTTCTCCTGCGCCTCCTGCCACGGCGAGGACGGCAAGCGCATCCGCCTGCAGGACCTGCCCAATCTGACCAAGAACCCGGGCGACGGCGTGGGCTTTGCGGCCTGGCCGGCCTATCGCGTCTCCAGCGGCGAGCTCTGGGGCATGCAGCGCCGCCTCAACGACTGCTTCCGCCAGCAGCGCTTCCCCTTCCCGGGCTATGCCTCGGACGTGACCATTGCCCTGGCGACCTATATGGGCGTCAACAGCAAGGGCGCGGTCTCGATCGCACCGTCCATCAAGCGCTGAAGCCCGCAGGAGAGCCCCATGCACAGCAAGCACAAGAAGATGCTGGCCCTGGCCGGCGGCCTGACGGCCCTGGCCCTGGTCGGTTGCGCCAGCCTGCCCAGCAGCGCCGAGCTGGACGCCGAGGCCAAGGCCTTGTTCAAGAGCTCCTTCCGCGAGCAGGGCATTGCCAAGATGGACCGGGTCGAGCAAGACCTGGCCCAGCAGGCCTGCTCCGGCGAGCAGCCGCCCGACGAGGCCACCACCAAGCGCATCGAGGCCGAGCAGATGGCCACGATCAAGTGGCCGGCCGGTGGCCAGTACCTGGGTGACTGGCGCGAGGGCGAGAAGCTGGCGCAGAACGGCCGCGGCATGACCTGGACCGATCCGGCCGGCATGCCCAGCGGCGGCAACTGCTACAACTGCCACCAGATCAGCAAGGCCGAGATCAGCTTCGGCACCATCGGCCCCAGCCTCTACCAGTACGGCAAGCTGCGCGGCGTCAGCGATCCGGCCGCCCCCGAGACGGCCGCCATCGTGCAGTACACCTGGGGCAAGATCTGGAACGCCAAGGCCTACAACGCCTGCTCCGGCATGCCGCGCTTCGGCCACGCCGGCGTGCTGACCGAAGCCCAGGTGCGCGACATCATGGCCCTGCTGCTGGATCCCAAATCGCCTGTCAACGCGCAGTAGCGCGTTCGTCTCCCCTGTCTTGATCGGCCCCGCGGGGCCGGCGGAGCCTTGCCCTCATGAACCTCAGCAAACGCGAATTCGTCCAGCTGCTGGGCGCCGCCTCGGTGGCGGGTTTCGGCTTCGGCCGCCAGGCCCATGCCGCCGCCGCCTCGCCCTACGAACTGCCGGCGCCCTTCAAGGGGCCGGGCGCGGTCTCTCTGCTGCACATGACCGACTGCCATGCGCAGCTGCTGCCCATCCATTTCCGCGAGCCCAGCGTGAACCTGGGCTTCGGTGAGCAGAAAGGCCAGCTGCCCCATCTGGTGGGCGAGCAGCTGCTCAAGGCGGCGGGCATCCGTCCCGGCACGGCCGAGGCCCATGCCTTCAGCTATCTGGACTTCGAGCGCGCCGCGCGCCGCTACGGCCGTGTCGGTGGCTTTGCCCATCTGGCCACCCTGGTCAAGCGCCTGAAAGCCAGCCGGCCCGGCGCCCTGCTGCTGGACGGCGGCGACACCTGGCAGGGTTCGGCCACCGCGCTGTGGACCCAGGCGCAGGACATGGTCGAGGCCTGCAAGCTGCTGGGCGTGGACGTGATGACCGGCCACTGGGAGTTCACCTATGGCCAGCAGCGCGTGCAGGAGATCCTGGACAAGGACTTCAAGGGCAAGCTGGATTTCGTGGCCCACAACGTCAAGACCAATGACTTTGGCGACGATGTGTTTGCGCCCTACACGCTGAAGGAAATCAATGGCGTGCCGGTGGCCATCATCGGCCAGGCCTTCCCCTACACGCCCATCGCCAACCCGCGCTATATGGTGCCGGACTGGAGCTTCGGCATCCGCGAGCAGGAGCTGCAGCAGCAGATCGACGCGGTGCGGGCCAAGGGCGCGCAGCTGGTGGTGCTGCTCAGCCACAACGGCATGGACGTGGACCTGAAGCTGGCCTCCAAGGTGTCAGGTCTTGATGCCATCCTGGGCGGCCACACCCATGACGGTGTGCCGGTGCCCGTGGCGGTGAAGAACCGCGGCGGCCAGACCCTGGTGACGAATGCGGGCAGCAACGGCAAGTTCCTGGGCGTGCTGGATGTGCAAGTGAAGAACGGCCGCGCGGCCGAGCTGCGCTACCGCCTGCTGCCGGTGTTCGCCAATCTGCTGCCGGCCGACGCCGAGATGCAGGCCCTGATCACCCAGCTGCGTGCGCCCTATGCGGCGAAGCTGGCCGAGCCCCTGGCTGTCACCGAAGGCCTGCTCTACCGCCGCGGCAATTTCAATGGCAGCTGGGACCAGCTGCTCTGCGATGCGCTGATGGAGTCGCAGGGCGCTGAAATAGCCTTCTCGCCGGGCTTCCGCTGGGGCACGACCCTGCTGCCGGGCCAGACCCTCACGCGCGAATTCCTGATGGACCAGACCGCCATCACCTACCCGCACACCACGCTCACCGAGATGACGGGCGAGACCATCAAGACCGTGCTGGAGGATGTGGCGGACAACCTCTTCAACCCCGACCCCTACTACCAGCAGGGCGGGGACATGGTGCGGGTGGGCGGCCTCAGCTACCGCTGCACACCCACGGCGAAGATGGGCGCGCGCATCGACGAGATGCGCCTGAACGGCCAGCCCCTGGAGGCCGGCAAGCGCTACAAGGTGGCGGGCTGGGCGCCGGTGTCGGAAGAAGCCGCGCAGGCCGGCAGCAAGCCGGTGTGGGAGCTGGTGGAGGGCTGGCTCAAGGCGCGGCCCGGTGGCCGCGTCGCGCCGCGCCGGCTCAACAGCCCGACCCTGGTGGGCGCGGGCGGCAACCCCGGCATGGCCTGATCCGGGCCTCCCCCCCGAGACGAGGGGGAGGCGGGTCCGCGGGCGCGGACCGTCAAGCGCCTGACATATGCGCTGCCTAGCCTGCAGGGCTTCCCAGCCCTCAGCCCTTGTCAGGATCCGCCATGCAGACGCCCCGCCTCCCGCTCCGCCCCCTGCTCGCCGCTCTGGCCCTGGTCGCCGCCTCGGGCGCCAGCCAGGCCGCCGCCAGCTTCGTCAACGGCCTGGTCCTGCCCGGCGCCCTGCTGGACCTCAGCGGCGGCAGCGATGCCAACACCGGCCGCGTGGGCTACTTCTCCGACATCTACTACGACCGCAGCCGCAATGAGTGGTGGGGCCTGTCCGACCGCGGCCCCGGCGGCGGCACCATTCCCTACGAGACCCGGGTGCAGCGCTTCAGCCTGGACGTGAACGCCACGACCGGCGCCATCTCCAACTTCCAGATCCGCGAGACCCTCAAGTTTCGCGATGCCAGCGGCCAGGCCTTCAACGGTCTGGCACCCAGCAGCAGCGGCGTGCTGGGCCGGGCCTTCGATCCCGAAGGCTTTGTGATCAACCCGCGCAACGGCAACCTCATCGTCTCCGATGAGTACGGCCCCTCGCTCTACGAGTTCGACCGCAGCGGTCGCCTGGTCAAGCAATACGCCACGCCTGCCAATCTGCAGCCCAAGGCCGCCGATGGCAGCTTGAACTACAACGTGGCGCCCGCCGCCCAGAGCGGCGGCCGCGAGAGCAACCGCGGCATGGAGGGCCTGGCCATCAGCCCGGACGGCCGCTATGCCTACGGCATGCTGCAGAACGGCACCGTCCAGGACGGCTGGAGCGCCGACGCCCGCGGTGCCTACACCCGCATCGTCAAGTACGACACCGAGACCGGCCAGGCCCTGGGTCAGTACGCCTACAAGCTGGAGAGCTCGGGCCAGGGCCGTGGCATCTCGGCCCTGGTGGCCCTGGGCGACGACAAGTTCATGGTGCTGGAGCGCAATAACCGCGGCATCGGCGTGGGCGCCACCCTGGCCAGCCCGGACAAGAACGTCTTCTTCATCGACCTGGCCGGCGCCGCCGACGTCAGCGGCGTCACGTTGCCGGCCAGCGGCAGCTTTGCCGGCGCCGTGGCCAAGGGGGCCAAGTACATCGATCTGGACGCCAACACCCTGGCCGCCCTGGGCAACAAGTCGCCCGAGAAGTGGGAAGGCCTGGCCGTGGGGCCCAAGCTGGCCGATGGCAGCTACCTGATCCTGGCCGGCACCGACAACGACTACAGCGTGACCCAGAATGCCGGCGGTACGCAGTTCGATGTGTATTTCCGCTTCGGCGACAAGGACCCCTTCGCCAGCGCCATCCAGTGCCCCTTGGGCCAGCTCACGGGCTGCACCGGCGCGGCCAGCGCCGTGCCGGCCGACGGCAGCTATCAGCTGCTGCCCGGCGTGCTGCACGCCTACAAGAGCGGCGTGAACGACTTCAGCTACACCGCGGCCGTGCCCGAGCCCTCCAGCTACGCCCTGCTGCTGGCCGGTCTGGGCGTGGTGGGCGCGCTGGCGCGCCGCCGCCGCCCGGCCTGATCAGGGCAGGACGCAGGAGGGCAGGCGCAGCGCGCTGTGAAAGCGCCGCGCCTGGCCCGTCAGCGGGTCCGTGAAGGCAATCTCGCGGGCCAGCAGCTGCAGCGGGCGCTCGAAGCTGGGCTGCGCCTCGTCCGCTTGCAGCAGGGGGTAGATGCGGTCGCCCAGCAGGGGCAGGCCCAGGGCGCTCATCTGGGCGCGCAGCTGGTGCTTCTGACCGGTGCTGGGGCGCAGCTCGTAGCGCGCCAGGCCGCCGGGCAGGCGCTGCAGCAGGCTGATCAGCGTCTCGGCATTGGGCTCGCCCGCCACCTCGGCCATCTGCATGAAGGCCTCGGCGCGTTCCTGCAGGCGGCTGCGGTAGCGCAGGGGCAGAGTCAGGTCTTGCCCTGAGGCCTCGGGCGCCGCGGCGATGGCCTCGTACACCTTCTCCACCGCGCGCTCGCGGAACAGGCCCTGGTAGGCGTCGCGGTCCTGCGGCCGGATGGCAAACAGGCACAGGCCGGCGGTTTCGCGGTCCAGGCGGTGGATGGGCGTGAGCGCGGCCAGGCCGGTGCGCAGGCGCAGCCGGGTCAGCAGGGTCTGCTGCACATAGCGACCCTTGGGCGTGACGGGCAGGAAATGCGGCTTGTCGGCCACCAGCAGATGCCCGTCCTGGAACAGGATCTGCTCGGCGAAGGGAATCTCGGCTTCCTGGGCCAGCTGGCGGTAGTAGTAGATGCGTTCACCGGCGCGGTAGGGCGGGTCAGCGGGCAAGACCTGGCCCCGCGCGTCCAGCAGCTCGCCGGCAGCCAGGCGCGCGGCCCAGTCGGCGCGGCTCACCAGGGGCAGGCGCTCGGCCAGAAAGTCCAGCAGGCGCGGCCAGGGGCCGGGCGGGCAGGCCAGGGCGCTGGCGGCCACGCCCTCGCGCAGGGGCAGGGCCAGCTTGGGCGGGCGGGCCATGGCGCGGGCCTACTCGATCTGCGGGCCGCCGCGGCCGCGCTCGTCCAGATAGCGCAGCAGGCGCTGGCGCTCGGCCTCGTCGCCCGCCAGGCCGTCGCCACGCCATTCACGCAGCCAGCGCTCGCGTTGCGGGTCGGTGGCCAGGCGGCGCACGGCCAGGTCGATGGCCTCGATCTGGCGCCGCCCCTCGGGCGTGCGGCTGCAGGAGGCGGTGGCCAGCTGGGTGCTGCGGCCCTCGGCCACGGGCAGCTTGACCAGCTCGGCCGGGCCCCCCAGGCTGCGCTGGTACTCATCCACGGTGGCGGGATATTCCAGGGTGTAGTCCATGCGCCTGGCGCGCAGCATGGCAAGCAGCTGGGGGCCGCGGGCCGCCGAGATGCTGCGCGGACCGCGTTCGCCCTGAGCCTGCAGCAGGGCGTCGATGCGGGGACCGAAGCTGCGCTCGCGCGCCACCAGGCCCGTCAGATCGTTGCGCTGCAGCAGTTCACCGAGCTGAAGTGCCTGGCCCTCGCGCTGAAAGCGCGCCAGATTGTCGCGGTGCACGATCACATGGATCTGGCGCGAGCCCAGGGCCGGGTGCAGGGGCGTGAAGTAGAGCCAGTCCAGGCGCTCGGGGCTGCGCAGATGCAGCACGCTGCACAGGGTCTGGCCCTGGCGCGAGAGGCTTTCATAGCGTGGCGTGCTGGCTTCCACGAACTCGTGGCGGTACTCGGGCAGGCGCTGGATCAGCAGACGCAGAAAGCCGTCCACCTCGCCCTGGCCCAGCTCCTCGGGGCGGCTGGGCGCGCGCCCGGCCGGATAGCTGAAATGTGGCGGAATCTCCTGCACCAGCCAGCGCAGGCGCGGCGGCTCGGAGCCCTGGGCCCAGGCGGCCGCGGCCAGCAGGGCCAGCGCGGCGGCCATAGAGCGCCTCAGCATCGCGCGTGCGGGCAGGGCTCAGTCGCCCTCGACCCACTCGACGCGCACGCCCAGCTTGCCGATGTTCTCGGCGAAGTGGGGGTGGGCGCGGCGGATGGGCGTGGCGTTGCGGATCACCGAGCGGCCCGGGATGCTGGCCGCCACCATCAGCAGGGCAATCGCCACGCGGATGATGTAGGGGCTCTCCACCTCGGCGGGCGAGAGCGGCTTGCCGCCGAAGGTGACCATGCGGTGCGGGTCGGACAGGAAGGCGTGCGCGCCGAACTTGGAGAGTTCCGAGGTCCAGCCCATAGCGCCGTCATAGACCTTGTTCCAGAACATCATGCTGCCCTCGGCCTTGACGCCCAGGGCCACGAAGATGGGCAGCAGGTCCACCGGCAGATAGGGCCAGGGGGCGGCTTCCACCTTCTGCAGGATGTTGCGGGTGAAGGGTTCCTTGACCTTGAGCTTGCCGTCGGGCGCCACGATGCTGGCGCGCGACCAGCCGGCCTCATGCGTGATCTGCACGCCGAACTTGGCGAAGGTGCGATCGATCAGGGGGAACTGCTCGGGGTGCGAGTTCTTGACCTGCACATCGCCGCCGGTGATGGCGCCCAGGGCCAGGAAGGTGACGATCTCGTGGAAGTCTTCGGCAAAGGTGAAGTCGCCGCCGCCCAGGCGCTCCACGCCGTGGATGCTCAGGCGCGAGGTGCCTAGGCCCTCGAGCTTGGCGCCCAGCATCTGCATGAACTGGCAGAACTCCTGCACATGCGGCTCGCTGGCGGCATTCATCAGGGTGGAGCTGCCGTCGGCCAGGGCGGCGCAGAGCACGAAGTTCTCGGTGGTGGTGACCGAGGCGTAGTCGGTCCAGTGGTCGTTGGCGCGCAGCTTGCCGGCCACATGCAGGGACAGGCCGTCGGCCAGGCGCTCGACGCTGGCGCCAAAGCGCTCGAAGACCTCCACATGGGGATCGATCTCGCGCGCGCCCAGGGTGCAGCCCTTGACGTCATCTTCCACCCGCGCGGCGCCGAAGCGCGCCATCAGGCCCGGCACCAGCATGATGGAGCTGCGCATCTCCTCGGGCAGGCGGTCCACGGCGGGGTCGAAATGCGTGTCGCGGTGGTGGATGTCCAGGATGCCGGTCTTGAAGTCCATCTGCACCGTGCTGCCCAGTTTGCGGAAGACCTCGAGGATCTTCTTCACATCGGTGATCTCGGGCACGCCGCGCAGGCGGATGGGCTCGGCACTCAGCAGGGTGGCGCAGAGGATGGGCAGGACGGCGTTCTTGTTGGCCGAGGGGATGATGCGGCCCTTGAGGGGGTTGCCGCCGTGGACGATCAGATTGGACATGCTGCGCGGTGTGGCCGGGAAAGCGGTGGGCTGGAGAGCAATTATCGGGCTTGGCGAAAAGCCGGGGGCGGCTCCCTTAGACTTGCCGGGCATTCGAGGAGTGGCTAGGCATGGATCAGCTCAGGGCATTGCGGGTTTTCGTACGCGTGATCGACGAGGGCAGCTTTGCCTCGGCCGCGCGGGCCCTGGATCTGGCGCCGGCCGTGGTGACCCGCCTGGTGGCGGAGCTGGAGGACCATCTGGGCGCCCGGCTGATCAACCGCACCACCCGCCGCCTGGCCCTGACCGATATCGGCGAGGCCTATCTGGAGCGCGCCCGGCGCATCCTGACCGAGGTGGACGAGGCCACCGCCCTGGCCACCAGCGCCACCACCGAGCCGCGCGGCCATCTGCGGGTGCTGGTGCCGCCGGCCATTGCCGTGCACCAGCTGGCCAAGCACCTGCCCAAGTTCCACAAGCAGTATCCGCAGGTCACGGTGGAGCTGAGCTCGCCCGGCGGCATCGATGCGGTGGACGAGGCCTACGACATCACCATCCTGCAGACCCGCCAGCCCCTGGACGGGGACTTCGTGGCGCGGCGCCTGGCGCGCACCGAGGTGATTCTGTGCGCCGCACCCGAATACCTGAACCGGCGCGGCCGGCCCAGCCACCCCCACGATCTGCGTGAGCACGACACCCTGCTGCCCCCGGTCTCGGAGCTGCAGCGCGGCATCGTGTTCCAGCGCGGCGCTTGGGGCGATGACGAGCCCGGTGGCGACAGCCTGACCCTGGTGCCCAAGAAACCGGTGCTGGCCACCGGCCATGCCGACACCAATTACGCCGCCGCCCTGCACGGCCTGGGCATTGCCGGCCTGCCGTCCTTCCTGATCGAGGACGCGCTGCTGGAGCATGCGCTGGAGCGCGTGCTGCCGGAGTGGCGCTTGTTCAGCCTCACGATCTGGGCCGCCATGCCCTCGCGCAAGCACATGCCGGCCCGCACCCGGGCCTTTCTGGACTTTCTGCTGGACGTGTTCGGGGGCGAGGACCGCGACCCCTGGCTGGCGGCCGCGGGCTGCGAGACCAATCCGGGCGTCTGCGGTAGCCCCACACCCGCGCCGGCCGAGGCCTGGGTCGCGCCCGAGCCGCTCAGCGCAGACTGAAGCCGGTCTGCGTCAGATGGCCCTGCAGCTCTTCCAGCAGGCGGGTCAGGGGCGAGAGCTCGATATAGCGGGTGGAGACCTTGATCGCATAGGCGAACAGGCGCGGCAGGTCCTCGGCATAGGCGGGCTTGCCGTCGCGGTGCTTGAGGCGGCAGAAGATGCCCAGGATCTTGAGGTGGCGCTGCAGCCCCGCCCATTCCAGGGCGCGCCAGAAGGCGCCGAAGTCCTCGCCAAACTCGTGGTCCGCCAGCAGGCCGGCTTTGCGGGCCTGCTCCCAGTAGCGGATGGCCCAGTCCAGCTCGCGCTCCTCGTCCCAGGAGATGAAGGCGTCGCGCAGCAGGGAGGCCATGTCGTAGGCGATGGGGCCGCGCACCGCGTCCTGGAAATCCAGGATGCCGGGATTGCCGGCCTCGGCCGGGCAGACCATCAGATTGCGCACCATGAAGTCGCGGTGCATGGGCACCTGCGGCTGGGCCAGCATGGCGCGCACCAGGGCGGCGCAGGTCTTCTCCCACCAGGCCTGCTGGGTCTCGTTCCACTGGCGGCCGAACTCGCGGCCCACGCACCAGTCCACGAAGATCTGCAGCTCGCGGCGGATGAAAGCCTCGTCGTAGACGGGCAGGCGGCTGGCATCGCCGCCGCGCTGCCAGCGCAGCAGGGCGGCGGCGGCATCGCGCATCAGGCGGTCGGCCTCGGCGGCCGAGGCCTGCTGCAGCGCTTGCAGATAGGGCTGCTCGCCCAGGTCGGAGAGCAGGAGCAGGCCGCGGTCCTCGGCAAAGTCCAGCACCTCGGGGACATGCAGACCGCAGGCCGCCAGCTGGGCCCCCACCTCCACGAAGGGGCGCATGGAGCCATGCTGGGGCGGGGCGTCCATCACGATGCGGCTGCCGCCGTCCACCCGGTCCAGGCGCAGATAGCGGCGCGTGCTGGCGTCGGCGTGGGCGAGTCGCAGGGTCTCGGGGCGCAGGCCCTGGGGGGCGGCCAGGGCATTCAGCCAGTCGAGAAGGATCGTTTTGCGGGCCGGTTCGGGCCAGTCTATGGGCTTCATGCGGACGGGGCGGGGTTTGGGCGCGCCAGGTCGGGGCCCTCATGGATAATGAATTCTACAAACCGTCGGCAAGCGGCCGAGGGTTGACCACCTCACCGCCCCAAGAAGACGTTCTTCGACGCCGTGCTGCGCCCTCTGCCGCCCCCCTCCAAATTCCCCCTGCATCCCCTGCTGCTCGCCATGAGCCTGGGGGCCACGGGCTGGGCCCAGGCCGCGGCCGAGCCGCCCCTGCCCGCTGCGGCCGCCGCATCGGCGGCCAGCGAAGCTCCGCGCCTGCGCCCGGCCCGCATGCTCACCCCGCCCGGCAGCCCCGGCCAGGAGAGCAAGCCGGCCCTGGTGATGAGCGCCCGCAAGCTGGAGGCCCAGGTGGACCAGCGCGCCCAGGCCGAGGGCGAGGTGGAACTGCGCTACGGCGAACTGCTGCTGCGCGCCGACACCCTGAGCTACGACCAGCCCAATGACCTGGCCCGGGCCGAGGGCTCGGTGGAGGTCAGCCGCGGCGGCGCCGTGGTGCGCGGGCCGGCCGTGCAGCTCTTCGTGGACCGCTTCGAAGGCGAGTTCACCCAGCCCAGCTATTTCTTCTCGCAGACCGGCGGTGGCGGCCAGGCGCGCAGCCTGCGCTTCCTGGGCCAGCAGCGCCTGCGCGCCGAGGCGGCCACCTACAGCAGCTGCCCGGCCGTGGAGCCGGGCCAGACCCCGGCCTGGGAGCTCAGCGCCCAGACCCTGCGCATGGATTTCGAGGCCAATGAGGGCCTGGCCACCGGCGCCGTGCTGCGCTTCCAGGGCGTGCCCATCCTGGCAGCCCCGGCCCTGAGCTTCCCGCTCAGCAGCGAGCGCAAATCGGGCTGGCTGCCGCCCAATCTGGGCCTGGACAACCGCAGCGGCTTCGAGCTGGGCCTGCCTTACTACTGGAACATCGCGCCGCAGCGCGATGCCACGCTGACGCCCTTCATGATGACGCGTCGCGGCATGGGCCTGGACAGCGAGTTCCGCTATCTGGAGGCCGAGCACCGCGGCCAGCTCAATCTGGCTTGGCTGCCCTGGGACCGGGTGGCCGAGCGCAAGCGCTGGGCACTGAACCTGGCCAATAGCGGCGAGCTGGGCATGGACTGGAAGTACCGGCTCAATGCCGAGCGGGTCTCCGACGACAACTACTGGAAAGACCTGCCCAAGCGCATCAGCAGCCCCACGCAGCGCCTGCTGGCCAGCGATCTGCAGCTGGGGCGCGTGCACAGCTTCAGCTGGGGCGAGGCCACGGCCTATGCGCGGGTGCAGCAATGGCAGCTGCTGCAGGGCACGGACCTGGCGGCGCGCTTTGAATCGCCCTACCAGCGCACGCCCCAGATCGGCGTGCGCCTGTCCAGCGCGGCCGACGAGGGCGTGCTGGCCGGCTTCATCCCCTGGGGCCGCAAGGCGCGCCTGGAGGGCGGCCTGGAGCTGGAGTACAACCGCTTCGACCTGCCCCGCGAGGCCCTCAGCACCCAGCTGATGACGGGCTCGCGCGTGCACGCCCTGGGCCATGTGAGTCTGCCCATGGGCGGCGCGGCCTGGTGGCTGATCCCCAAGCTTTCGATCAATGCGGCCAGCTATTCGCTGGACCGGCCCCTGACCGACGGCCGGCGCAGCGCCAGCCGCACCGTGCCCACCTTCAGCATCGACCATGGCTGGATCTTCGAGCGCCAGACCCGGCTGTTCGGCCGCGAGCTGCAGCAGACCCTGGAGCCACGCCTGCTCTATGTGAACACGGCCTACCGCGACCAGAGTGCCCTGCCCAATTTCGATGCCGCGCCCAAGGACTTCAACTTCGACTCCATCTACACCGAGAACCAGTTCTCGGGCGTGGACCGGGTGTCGGACGCGCACCAGCTCGCCGCGGGTGTGACCACGCGCTGGCTGGAGTCCGAGCGCGGCGAGGAGCTGCTGCGCCTGGGCCTGGTGCAGCGCTTTCTGTTCCGTGACCAGCTGATCACGCCGGACGGCCAGCCCTATACCCAGAACTTCTCCGACCTGCTGCTGCTGGGCTCGGCCCATGTGAGCCGGCGCTGGTGGCTGGACGGCACCCTGCAGTACAACCCCGACAGCGGCCGCAGCGTGCGCTCCACCTTCCGGGCGCGCTACTCGCCAGGCCCCTACCGCACCGTGAGCGCCGCCTACCGCCTGGCACGCGACCAGAGCGAGCAGCTGGAACTGGGCTGGCAGTGGCCGCTGTTCGGTGCCGCGGCTGCGCGCGAGCAGGTGCGCAGCTTCAACGCCGGCGCCTCCGGCGGCGCCAGCTGCAGCGGGGGCGGGGCCTGGTACAGCGCCGGCCGCCTGCAGTACAGCCTGCGCGACCGTCGCCTGACCGATTCGGTGGTGGGCGTGGAATACGACGCCGGCTGCTGGATCCTGCGCATGGGCGCCGAGCGCCTGTCCACCGGCCGGGCCGAAACCAATACCCGGCTGCTGCTGCAGCTGGAGTTCGTGGGCCTGTCCCGTCTGGGCTCCAATGCCCTGGGGGTCCTGAGAGACAATATCCCCGGTTATCGCCAGCTGAGCGAACCTCGCTCGTCCACTCGATCCTATGACTGATCTGACCATTCGAACCCTGGCCGGCGCCCTGAGCCTGGCCCTGGCCTGCGGCGCCGCCGTGGCGCAAAGCGGTGCCAGCACCCTGAAGCCAGGCGACCATATCGCCGCGGTGGTCAACCAGGACGTGGTGGCAGCCAGCGAGGTGAACCAGCGCTACGAGCGCCTGCGCGCCGAAGCCCGTCAGCGCGGCGAGGCGGCCGATCCCGAGGTGCTGCGCAAGCAGGCCCTGGAGGCCCTGATCGAGGATCGCGTGATCGTCACCTACGCCCGCGAGAACGGTTCGCGCGTGGACGAGCCCGAGCTGGACCGGGTGGTGGGCAATGTGGCCACCCAGAACCGCCTGAGCATGGAGCAGCTGCGCGAGCGTCTGCAGGCCGAGGGCATGGACTACAAGCGCTTCCGCGAGAACCTGCGCGATCAGATGATGACCGAGCGGGTGCGTGAGCGCGAGGTGCAGGGGCGCATCCGCATCACCGATGGCGAGATCGACCAGTTCCTGGACGAGCAGCGCAAAAAGAGCGTCGGCGGCGTGCAGCTCAATCTGGCCCAGATCCTGGTGACCGTGCCGGAAGGCGCCTCCGAGGCCCAGGTCGCCGAGCGCCGCGCCAAGGCCGAGGCTGCGCTCAAGCGCGTGCAAGGCGGCGAGGACTTCACGGCCGTGGCCCGCGAGGTCTCGGAAGACGGCAACAAGGCGCGCGGCGGCGAGATCGGCCTGCGCCCGGCGGACCGCCTGCCCGATATCTTTGTGGACTTCGTGCGCGACCTCAAAAGCGGCCAGGTGGCGCCCCAGCTGCTGCGCTCGGGTGCCGGCTTCCATGTGCTCAAGCTGGTGCAGCGCCGCGATGGCAGCGAGGCCGCCAGCCTGGTGACCCAGACCCGCGCCCGCCATGTGCTGCTGCGCCCCTCGCCCCAGCTGCCGGCCGAGCTGGCAGCCCGCCGCCTGCAGGAATTCAAGCGCGCCATCGAGTCCGGCCGCGCCAGCTTCGAGGATGTGGCCCGCGAGAACTCCGAGGATGGCAGCGCCCCCCAGGGCGGCGATCTGGGCTGGGTCTCGCCCGGCGCCTTCGTGCCCGAGTTCGAGGAGGCGATGAATGCCCTGCCCCTGGGCGGCCTGTCCGAGCCCGTGGTCTCGCGTTTCGGTCTGCACCTGATCAAGGTGGAGGAGCGCCGCGACGTCGAGGTCGATCCCAAGCAGCTGCGCGAGCAGGCTCGCAATGCTCTGCGCGAGCAGAAGTACGAAGACGCCTACAAGGACTGGGTGCGCGATCTGCGCGCCCGCGCCTTCGTCGAACTGCGCGAGTGGCAGTAAGCGCTCGATGGCTCATATCCCGCGCAAGCGTTTCGGCCAGCATTTCCTGACCGACCGCGTCATCATCGATGGCATCGTCGATGCCATCGCCCCGGGCGAGGGCGAGGCCCTGGTCGAGATCGGCCCCGGCCTGGGCGCTCTGACCCTGCCCCTGCTGGAGCGCATGCCGGCCAGCAGCCGGCCGCTGACCGTGGTCGAGCTGGACCGCGATCTGGCCGCGCGCATGCGCAAGCGCGAGCACATCGAGGTGGTGGAGTCTGACGTGCTGAAGGTGGACTTCGGCGCGCTGGCCGAGGCCCGGGGGCAGAAGCTGCGCGTGGTCGGCAATCTGCCCTACAACATCTCCACGCCCATCCTCTTCCATCTGCTCGGCTTCGTCGACCGCGTGATCGATCAGCACTTCATGCTGCAGAAAGAGGTGGTGGACCGCATGGCCGCCGGGCCGGGCGGCAAGGACTACGGCCGCCTCTCGGTGATGCTGCAGTGGCGCTATCAGGTGGAGTCCATCATGGACGTGCCGCCCGAGGCCTTCGATCCGCCGCCGCGGGTGGACTCGGCCATCGTGCGCATGCTGCCCTATGCGCAGCCGGCCCTGCTGGATGCGGCCCTGCTGGAGGAGATGGTGGCCAGCGCCTTCTCGCAGCGCCGCAAGCTGCTGCGCCACAGCCTGGGCCGCTGGCTGGAAGGCCGCGGCTATGGCGGCCACTTCGATCTGCAGCGCCGCGCCGAAGAGGTGCCGGTGGCGGAGTTCGTCGCGCTGGCGCAGGAGCTCGGCGCCTGAGCGGCGCCGAGGGCTGAATCAGGCCCGCTTGCTGCGGCCCAGCAGGGCCCAGAGGATCAGCGCGCCGAAGGTGGCGGTGCCGATGCCACCCAGGGCGAAACCACCGAACTTGAGCGTGTAGTCGCCCGTGCCCAGGATCAGGGTGATGGCGGCCACGATCAGATTGCGCTGATCGCTGAAGTCCACCTTGTTGTCCACCCAGATCTTGGCGCCGGCCACGGCGATCAGGCCGAAGACGACGACGGACACCCCACCCATCACCGCCAGGGGGATGGCCTGGATCAGCGCGCCGAACTTGGGGCTGAAGCCCAGCAGCAGGGCGATCAGGGCCGCGACCACGAAGGTGGCGGTGGAGTAGATGCGGGTGGCGGCCATCACGCCGATGTTCTCGGCATAGGTGGTCACACCGGTGCCGCCGCTGGCACCCGAGACGATGGTGGCCACGCCGTCGCCCACGAAGGCGCGGCCGATCAGCGGATCCAGGTCGCGGCCGGTCATGGCGCCCACGGCCTTCAGGTGGCCCAGGTTCTCGGCCATCAGCACCACGGCCACCGGCGCGATCAGCAGCATGGCCTGGGCGTCGAAGCGCGGCGCGCTGAACTTGGGCAGGCCAAACCAGGGGGCGTTCGCGATGCCGCTCACATCGATGGGCTTGCCCAGGCCCAGGCCATTGGTCAGCAGCGCGTAGACCAGGCCAGCCAGGATCAGGCCCAGCAGGATCAGCAGGCGCTGCGCCATGCCACGCGCGAACACGGCCACCAGGCCCACGCAGACAAAGGTCAGGCCCTGCATCCAGGCGTCAAAGGCCGTGGGTGCCATGTTCTTGACCGGGATGGCGGCCAGGTTCAGGCCGATCACGGCCACCACGGCGCCGGTCACCACCGGCGGCATCAGGGCGTCGATCCAGCGCGTGCCCACGGCCATGACCAGAAAGCCCATCAGCATATAGATCAGGCCGCAGGCGATGATGCCGCCCAGGGCCAGGCCCAGATGGGGGTTGGGGCCGGCCCCGGCATAGCCGGTGGCGGCGATCACCACGCCGATGAAGGCGAAGCTCGAGCCCAGGTAGCTGGGCACGCGGCCGCCGGTGAGCACGAAGAAGATCAGCGTGCCGATGCCGCTCATCAGAATGGCCAGATTGGGGTCGAAGCCCATCAGGATGGGCGCGAGCACGGTGGCGCCGAACATGGCGATCACATGCTGCACGCCCATGGCCAGGGTCTGGGGCCAGGGCAGGCGCTCATCGGGCGCCACCACCGCGCCGGGCGCGGGGCGGACTTCCCGCCATTGGAAGAGGGCTTTGTTCATGGGCTGATCTCGTTATTTGAAGTGCCGGGAGTGTAGGAGCGGCCCGCGGCGCCAGCGCTTGGGGGCCTCCAAAGAAAAAGGCCTCCGCACTGCGGAGGCCTTTGGGGCAAATCTGTGCGGGGCCGGCCGGCCCCGCAAACTCATGCGGCGTTGAGCCACATCGAGGTATCGAAGGCGCTGCACATCATCGGCATGTTCATGCCGAAGTTGGCGTTCGCCGCCGTCTTGCTGCTCTTCGCAGCGGGCTTTTCAGCAACCGGGGCCACCTCAGCAGCCCGCTCCCATGACCCGTTTTCTTGGGAGCGGGCTACTGAAAAGAATAGAAACACCGGAACTGGACCTTGCGGTCGCCCCAGTAATCGGCCGTGTCGCGGAACACATCGAGCAGCTGCTCGCGGGCCTCGCGGTCAAAGCGGATGTTGTCGGGCAACTGCTCCAGCACCACCACGAAGCCGGGCTGGGCGCCCGACTTGTGGACCAGATCGGTCATGCAGTCATGCAGGGCGTCCAGGTTCTTGCCGAAATGTGCGGGGAAGAGGAATGACTGGGCGATGAGCTCCAGCACATCCTGCTTCGACTGAGCCTCGCTCAGATTGGCGTAGAGGAAGTGATGGCCAGCCTCCTGGGCGGCGCGCATCAAGTCCTCCACGCGGTAGGCCCGTATGGCCTGCACGATATTGGGACGGACGTTCTGCAAAAGCATGGTCGCGATCCTCCTAGATAGTCACAAGAACTCTGGCCGCCG
>Ga0233424_10000418_pt1 | contig 54904 bp, 55 predicted proteins | sample Watercolumn_Towu_FD_181011 | JGI IMG/M metagenome (GOLD analysis project Ga0233424, IMG submission 181011) | Freshwater microbial communities from Lake Towuti, South Sulawesi, Indonesia - Watercolumn_Towuti2014_125_MG | ecosystem: Environmental > Aquatic > Freshwater > Lake | place: Indonesia...
GTGGGCCAAACTTTGCTGTGGTAAGTGCCTGCGCCAGCAGCACCAATGCCATGATGGATGCTTTTAACCTGATCCGTTTGGGGAAATCAGATATCATTTTAACGGGCGGTAGCGAAGCCGTTATCAGCGAGGCAGGTGTTGGCGGTTTCAATGCCATGAAAGCGATGAGTGAAAGAAATGATGATCCTAAAACAGCCAGCCGTCCTTATGATAAAGACAGGGATGGTTTTGTGATGGGAGAAGCCTGTGGCATAGTTGTATTGGAAGAACTGGAACATGCTAAAGCAAGAGGAGCAAAAATTTATTGTGAAGTGGCAGGATGCGGTGCCACTGCTGATGCCCATCACATAACCGCACCACACCCGGAAGGATTAGGCGCTAAGAATGTTATGCTCGCTGCTTTGGAAGATGCAGGTATGCAACCCGATGAAATTGATTATATCAACACACATGGTACATCTACACCTATTGGAGACGGGGCAGAAGTAAAGGCTATCACTGCTGTGTTTGGAGAGCATGCCTATAACCTGAACATCAGCGCTACCAAATCAATGACGGGGCATTGTCTTGGAGCTGCAGGGGTGATAGAAGCTATCGCCAGTATCAATGCGGTGATACATGATGTGGTGCCGCCAACCATCAATCACTTTACTGATGACCCCGAACTAGACCCGGAACTGAATTTTACATTTAATAATGCACAGCCCCGCACCGTAAGGGCAGCACTGAGCAACACTTTTGGCTTTGGCGGACATAATGCTTGTGTGATTGTAAAGAAGTTTCAGGGTTAAGGTTCAAATTTTAAACATTTCTTCGTAGCTTAAACGCCGTGGATTTCTTTAAAAATCTTTTTTCCAAGCATTCCGGTTCAACTTTTAAAAAAGAGCTAAAAAACATTCTTGGTTTCAAGCCGGGTAATATTTCATTATACAAGACAGCTCTCACTCACCGGTCAGTAAGAGAAGGAACGGATGAAAACAATGAAAGACTGGAATACCTCGGAGATGCAGTACTTAGCGCCTTGATCGCTGACTATTTGTTTAAGCGATATCCATATAAAGAGGAAGGTTTCCTGACCGAGATGCGCAGCAAAATGGTGAACCGCCAGCAACTGAATGAAATAGCAGTCCGGATGGGTTTGAAAAAAATCACACTTTATAACAAACTGGACGGTTCATTAAAAGTAAGTCAGATATTCGGTAATACACTGGAAGCATTGGTTGGTGCCATTTACCTGGATCATGGGTATAAAAAAACAAGTAAATGGGTACTGGAATGTATCATCCTGCCACATATGTTTATGGCTGACCTGGAAACACTGGAGATCAATCATAAAAACAAATTGTATGGCTGGGCCAATAAGAATGGCAAAGTGCTGGAATTTGAAACGCTGAATGAGAAGCTGGAAAACGGAAGACGACTTTTCACGGTGGCAGCCGTACTGGATGGGAGAAATATTGCAGAAGGAAAGGCTTTCAATAAAAAAGATGCTTCACAGATCGCAGCCCAGACAGCGGTTGAAAAACTTGGTATTATGAACGCTGATTCGGTGGCTGATGAAAATGAGGAATGAAAAAATCTGATCGGTCTGATCATTTATTTTCTTTCCATACACAACTCGATCAATACGCCATTAGTATGCTTAGGATGCAGGAAACAAACCAGCTTATTATCGGCACCCTGCTTTGGTTTGTCGTTCAGTAATACAAAGCTTTCATTTTTCAACCGCTCCATTTCAGTTTCAATATCCGCTACTTCAAAAGCTATATGATGAATCCCTTCTCCTTTCTTTTCGATAAAACGGGCAATCACTCCATCTGGATCGGTACTTTCCAGCAATTCAATTTTATTTGGACCGGTTTTAAAAAAGGCAGTATTCACATTTTCAGCTTCCACCAGTTCTGTTTTATAGCAGGGAGTATTGAGCAGTTTTTCAAACAGTGGTATTGATTCTGTGAGACTTTTAACAGCGATTCCGATATGTTCAACTTTTTGCATTTAGCGAAGTTTTTATGGCTTCCGAATTCGGTAAAATTCTGCCCCATAGCTAAATTAAAACTTTCAGGTAGAACCTTTTGGGCTAATTTTGTGTTGAAGAAACAAAAACAGAGAGTATAGAATTATGCTTCAATTTCCCATTTATTTAGACCATAATGCCACTACACCTTGTGACCCAAGGGTGGTGGAGGTTATGATACCTTATTTCACCAACAGTTTTGGTAATGCGGCCAGTCGTAATCATCCTTTTGGCTGGCAGGCAGAGGAGGCAGTGGATTATGCAAGAGAACAGGTGGCCAAACTGGTGGGAGCTGATCCCAAAGAGATCATTTTTACTTCAGGTGCCACTGAAGCAGATAATCTTGCCATCAAAGGAGTGTTTGAAATGTATGCCAGCAAGGGCAACCATATCATCACCTGCAATATTGAACATAAAGCCGTACTGGATACCTGCAAGCATATTGAAAAAGAAGGAGGAGAAGTAACATACCTGAAAGTGAAGCCCAATGGTCTTATTGATCTGGCGGAACTGGAAGCGGCCATCAAGCCAACCACCATTCTCATTGCCATCATGTATGCCAATAATGAGATTGGTACGGTGAACCCCATGAAAGAGATCAGCGACCTTGCAAGAAAGAAAGGTGTTTTATTTTTCAGCGATGCAACACAGGCCATTGGTAAAATACCAGTGGATGTAAACAAAGACGGCATTGACCTGATGGCTTTCACAGCACATAAGATGTATGGGCCAAAAGGTGTCGGCGCCTTATACGTCCGCAGAAAAAATCCAAGAGTGAAAGTCACCGCGCAGATTGATGGTGGCGGACATGAAAGAGGAATGAGAAGCGGAACGCTGAATGTTCCCGGCATTGTGGGTTTTGGAAAAGCTTGTGAGATCTTCATGAATGAAATGGCAGAAGAATCAGCGAGAATAAGCAAACTGAGGGATAAATTGGAAAATGCATTGCTGAAAATTGAAGAAGCATATTTGAATGGAGATAAAGAACATCGCCTGCCGCATGTTACTAATATTTCTTTCAAGTATGTGGAAGGTGAGGGGCTGATGATGGGTTTTAATAAAACTGTTGCGGTATCATCTGGCTCAGCCTGTACATCTGCATCACTGGAACCCTCTTATGTTTTAAAGGCATTGGGATTGGGAGATGACCTGGCACACAGTTCGCTTCGGTTTGGATTGGGAAGGTTTACAACAGAAGAACAAATTGATTATACGATTAAACAGGTAACAAATACGGTAAATAAACTGAGAGAGATGAGTCCGCTTTGGGAAATGTATAAGGAAGGAATTGACCTGAATACGATCGAGTGGGCGCATCATTGACCCCCATCCCCTAAAGGGGAGATTAGAAAAGTTCTTTTGATAGAAAACTTATTAAGAAAATAAAACCCTTCGTCCTTAGGGTTGAAGTCCCCCTTCAGGGGATAGGGGCAAATTATTATGGCATATTCAGAAAAAGTGATAGACCACTACCAGAATCCCAAAAATGTGGGAACGCTGGATAAAAGCAAAACAAATGTAGGCACAGGCCTGGTAGGTGCACCTGAGTGCGGCGATGTGATGCGCCTGCAGATAGAAGTGGATGATACCACAGGTGTTATCAAAGATGCCAAGTTCAAAACATTTGGCTGCGGTTCCGCCATTGCTTCTTCTTCCCTTGCCACCGAGTGGTTGAAAGGGAAAACGGTGCATGAGGCCGTGAAGATCGATAATATGGAAATAGTGGAAGAATTAAATCTGCCTCCTGTAAAAATACATTGCTCTGTACTTGCAGAAGATGCCATCAAGGCAGCGATCAATGATTACAGAAAAAAGAATGGATTGGAGGAATTGAAGTTTGAAGAGGGGTTTGTTCATTAGGCCTCTCCAAACCCCCTCCCAAGGAGGGGCTTTTGAAATCCCAAAGTTTGAAAAGCTCTAAAATGAGTACAACAACGTTAGAAAACAGTATCTACATAAGCGATAAAGCGAAAGCAAAAGTGCAGCAACTGATGGCTGATGCAGGAATTGCCGGTGATCCTTCCTATTTTTTAAGAGTGGGTGTTGTGGGAGGCGGTTGTTCGGGTCTTAGTTACAAACTCGACTTTGACAACGAGCAGAAACCCATAGACCAGGTGTTTGAAGATAACGGCGTGAAAGTAGTTACTGACCTGAAAAGTTTTTTATACCTCGTCAATACCACTCTTGATTTCTCCGATGGCCTGAACGGAAAGGGATTTTATTTCAGTAATCCCAATGCCAGCCGTACCTGCGGATGCGGCGAAAGTTTTGCTGTATAAAAATTTCCCAATTCCACTTTTCCCAATTTCCCAATCCTGCTTTCAAAATGTATCTTGCACGATACATTATGTGGTCTGTTTGTAAAAAAGAACTCCGGCAGTTTTTCAGCAGTCTTACCGGCTATATAGCCATTATCGTTTTTCTGCTTGTGAACGGATTGGTGTTGTTTGTTTTTCCCGATAATATTTTTGATTTTGGCTACGCCACCCTTGACCGTTTTTTTCAGTTGGCGCCCTGGATTCTTTTGCTATTGATCCCTGCTATTACCATGAGGAGTTTTTCGGAGGAGTTCAAAACAGGGACGTATGAAATTTTACAGACAAGACCATTGAGCCGTTTGCAGATCATTGGGGGCAAATACCTGGGCAGCCTTGTTGTTGTTTTTATTGCCCTGCTTCCAACCATCATTTATATTTTTTCTGTTCAGCGGCTTTCTTCCGGTGAGGGATTGGATATGGGGGCAACAATTGGTTCTTATATAGGTCTCTTTTTTTTGGCTGCCGTTTTTACATCCATCAGTATTTGTTGCAGCAGCTTTACTAATAATGCCGTGGTGGCTTTTATTACAAGCCTTATTGGATGTGCATTGTTGTACTATGGTTTCAGCGCCATCAGTAAACTTCCCGTATTAAGCAACGGGCCGGATTACTATGCAGAGATGCTGGGCATAGATTTTCATTACCGTAGCATCAGCCGTGGGCTTATTGATACAAGAGATATAGTTTATTTTCTGTCTGTGATCTTTTTATTCTTAACTTTTACCAACCGCAATCTTCTGGAAAAATAAATGAAAAGCATTCAGAAAATATTTGCTTCAAAGTACTGGTGGGTAATGTTACTGGTTGTTTTGTTTGCCGTTAATTATCTCGCTTCTGCTTTTCATGCCCGGTTTGACCTAACCAAGGAAAAAAGATATACACTCAGTAAAGCCACAACTGATTTGCTAAAAAAACTGGATGATGAGGTGCAGGTGGATGTGTTTCTGAAGGGAGAGTTTCCTTCGGGATTTAAGAAGCTTGCACATACAACTAAGGAGTTTTTAGGATTACTGAAAGACAGGAACGGCTCAAAGATCCATTTCAGGTTTATTTCTCCATTAGATAAATGTTCTGATGGTAGACTATGGGGAGATTCATTGTCAGGAATGGGAGCGTTTAATATTAATCTTACAGTTCAAAGAAAAGCAGGACAAACCAGTAATATCATTTTTCCAGTCGCTCTTTTAACTTATAAAGAGAAACAGTCTATAGTCAATTTATTTCCTGGTACAAGTAGACAAATCTCACAAAAAGAACTAAATACTGCGGAAGCTTTAATGGAATATCAGTTTTTGAATGAACTGGATAAGCTTACTCAAACAAAAAGGCCCGGGATTGCATATGCTGTTGGTAATGGTGAGCCGATTGATGGCAGAACATATAAGCTAAGAACATCACTTCAGGAGAAATATGATTTTAGGGTTATCGATCTACAACAACAAACAGGTATTTCTGATAGTGCAGATCTACTACTTATTGTTAAACCATCAGAACAGTTTACAGAGGAAGAGAAACTAAAAATTGATCAATATGTGATGCATGGAGGCAAACTACTCTGCTTTATTGATAATCTTTATGCAGAAATGGACAGCTTTGTATATAACCCTGAAACTATTGCTTATGACCGTAATTTGAACCTGACTGATTTGTTTTTTAGGTACGGCTTGAGAATTAATACAGATTTGGTGATGGACCTGAGATGTGATGTAAATTACCTTACCGTAGGAGGCACACCGGATATGCCTCAAAATGAATTTTTACCATGGAACTATTCTCCCCTTGTTTCAACTCCTGAAGACAATAATAGATTTGCAATACCGGGATATATCGGGGTAAAGTTTGCTAATTCTATCGACACAATTAAAGCTGAAAATGTTGTAAAAACCCCATTATTAGTAACATCTCAAAATTCCAGAACCATTAGTACTCCAGCCTTAATAAGCCTAAATGAAAATAAAGTGGTGCCAAAGGACGAGAAATTTAGGAGAAGTGCAATTCCAATTGGTATGCTTTTGGAGGGTAATTTTAATTCGTTATACAAAAACCGCATTTCAAAATCACAGATTGACAAATTTGATTCAATAGGAATATCGTTTAAATCAATTTCAGAAAAAAATAAAATAATAGTTGTGGCTGACGGAGATATGGTGCTTAATGATTTTATTCCACAGTTTGACTCTTTAGGAAATATTGATCAAAGCTTGGCTCCAAGACCAATAGAGATGGGCTGGAATAGATTTACATACGGAGAATATCTTTTACAGGAAGAACCAGGAAAATATTTTGTGCCTGTAGCGAATAAAAATTTTTTCCTTAACTGTGTGGAATATCTCGTTAATAACCCCGCCATTTCCCAAACAAGAAATAAAGAAATTGTTTTGCGATTGCTTGACTCTAAAAAAGTGAAAATGCAAATGACCACCTGGCAGCTTATCAATATTGTAGTACCGGTGCTTTTAACCCTATTGCTGGGAGTTTTTTACCAGCAAGTGCGAAAAAACAAATATGCCCGTTAATCTTTCCCTGCTTCAGCCACTTACCTTGTATCTTTGTTGACTTTTAATAAATTTTCATGACGACTGACCAGATCACTTATCTTGTTTTTGGAGTTGTATTGGTACTTGCACTTGTCTTTGATCTGGGTTTGCTGAGCAAAAAGAGCCAGAAAGTAAATATCAGAAGGGCTTTGTATCAAACTTTCTTCTGGGTCGGGTTAGCTATGGCATTTTTTGTTTTCATGTGGGTGCAAAACGGACAGAACCTTGCACTGCAATACCTGAGCGGTTACCTGATGGAATGGAGCCTGAGCATTGACAATATCTTTATTTTTATTCTCATCTTCTCTGCCTTTGCTGTAAAAGAGAAGTATTATGGCAGGGTATTGCTTATTGGTATTCTCATGGCCATAGTGTTCAGGGTTATTTTCATTACAGCAGGAGTTACCCTAGTTCATCAGTTTGAATGGATACTTTACATTTTCGGTGCTTTCTTAATTTATACCGGGTATAAAATGTTTACCAGTTCGGACGATGAAGAATTCAAGCCGCAGGAAACAAAGATCTATCGGTTCATGAAAAAATTTCTTCCGCTTGCACCACATGATGGAGAAGGACGTTATCGTGTCGTTGAAAATGGTAGACCCGTTTATACTACATTATTTGTGGTGGTGATAATGCTGGCGGCAGTTGATCTTGTATTTGCCATGGATTCAATACCGGCGATTATGGGAATTTCAAGAGACAAGCTGGTAATCTATACATCAAATATTTTTGCTGTACTTGGATTACGATCCCTATTCTTCCTGCTTCGCGGAGCTGTAAGCCGGTTTGATTACCTGCAACAGGGCATTGCCATAGTACTGGTCTTTATTGGTTTAAAAATGCTGGGAGAACACTGGATAGCTAAATGGAATATAGACAAGGATCTCCAGGTATTTGTGTCATTAGGTGTGATCGTAGTTTGTATTGCCGGTTCGATTTTTTATTCCATTTTCATGCAAAAGAAAGGTGTGCCACCCGATGTAACAGATAAAAGCGTTTAAAAAAAATTTGTCTTATACCATAAATTATATCGCTGCTGTTCTTGATGCTGAATCAGTAATCAGGCATGATACATCCATTGAACATCTGCTAACCGACAGCCGCAAAGTATTTGCCGCATCGGATACATTGTTTTTTTGTTTAAAGAGTCCCAGAAGGGATGGCCATCAGTTTATCCCTGAACTGTATAAAAAGGGGGTAAAGAATTTTGTTGTTACCGATAAAACTTATGCAGACAGTTTTGCTGATGCGAATTTCATTTTTACAGATGATGCGCTTCAGGCATTGCAGAATCTGGCAGCCTACCATCGTCGTCAGTTTAATTATCCCATCATCGGTATTACCGGCAGTAATGGGAAAACAATCGTAAAGGAATGGTTGTACCAGCTACTGCATGAAGATTATACTATTGTCCGCAGTCCGAAAAGTTACAATTCACAGATAGGTGTGCCGCTGAGTGTGTGGCAGATGAGTGAACAGCACAGTTTGGGTATATTTGAAGCAGGTATATCTGAACAGGGAGAAATGTTGCGGTTGGAAAAAATGATCAGGCCTTCTATCGGGATACTGACCAATATCGGTGAAGCACATAGCGAGGGGTTTGTTGATGCCGGTCATAAGTTCAGGGAGAAAATATCTCTTTTCAAAAACAGTCATGCAATTATCGGCAGGGATGTTGATTTCATTGCCGGCAGAGAAGTAGTGGAAATGATGGGAGAGAATATTGAACTGAAGACATGGGGACAGAGTGATGAGAATGATTTTGTGATAAAAGACATTTCAAAAAAAGTTTCAGGAACAAGTATTGGTATTGAATATGCTTCTGTTGTATCCGAAATTGAAATACCATTTAATGACGATGCTTCTATAGAAAATGCAATAACCTGTTGCTGTGTGATGCTTTACCTGGGCATTGATTCAGGGATAATCGCAAAACGATTCAGAAGTATTCACCCTGTAAATATGCGGCTGGAACTTAAAAAAGGCATCAATCACTGCACTATCATCAACGATAGTTACAGCACTGATCTAAACTCTCTTGAAATTGCATTGAATTTTCTGGATCAGCAGGCAGCAGGCATCAAAAAAACTGTCATCCTGTCCGATTTTTTACAAAGTAGCATCCCGGATCAGGAACTATATCAATTGATATTTGACAGTCTGTACAATCATCATGTTTCCCGGCTGATTGCTATTGGGCAAAAAATTTCTATGTATGCTGCCATGGCGGATAAACAGTTACAGGTTGAACTGTATGATTCAACAGAAAGTTTTTTAAGCCATTTTCGTTCAGCCCGGTTTAAAGAAGAAGCTATTCTGATAAAAGGAGCCAGGTTGTTTTCGTTTGAACAGATTGTTCCGTTGCTGGAACAGAAAGTGCACCAGACAGTGCTTGAAATAAATTTGAATGCCATAGCACACAACCTGAAAGAATATCAAAGATTGCTTAATCCTTCAACCAAAATAATGGCGATGGTAAAGGCATTTGCTTATGGCAGCGGCGGCGCTGAGATAGCAGGGATGCTGCAATTTCATAAGGCTGATTATTTCGGCGTGGCCTATGCTGATGAAGGAGTGGAATTGCGGAAAGCCAGGATCAATCTGCCAATTATGGTTATGAATCCTGATGAGAATGCATTTGAGTCAATTGTTGAGTATAAACTGGAGCCGGAAATTTATTCATTTGAATTGTTGGAAACATTTGATAAATTTTTACAACAAGAAGGACTGGAAAAATACCCTATCCATATTGAGATAGAGACCGGGATGAATAGATTGGGGTTTTCAATGGAAGAAACAGACAGGCTGGTCAATCATCTTTTATCAACTTCTTCTGTTAAGGTGCAGAGTGTTTTTTCGCATCTTGCCGGTAGTGAAGAAAAAGGACTGGATGGATTTACAATGGAGCAATTCAGAAAATTTGAAGATGCTTCTCAAAAGCTGCAAGAGAAGTTGGGATATAATTTTCTCCGGCATATTGCCAATTCAGCAGCTGCAGTAAGGATGCCGCAAGTGCAAATGGATATGGTTAGGCTCGGGATCGGATTGTACGGAGTGGATAATACTGATTCGGGAAAACTTCAATTGCACACAGTTGCTACACTAAAGTCTACTGTTGCGCAGATCAAACATCTCAAAAAAGGTGAATCAGTAAGTTACAACCGGAGAACTCTTGTGGAAAGAGATTCTGTTATCGCCACTATCCGTATCGGGTATGCTGATGGGTATCCCCGCAGGCTAGGAAACGGAGCAGGGAAAGTGTGGATCAATGGAAAATATGCACCGGTATCAGGGGCAGTTTGCATGGATATGATAATGACAGATGTTACAGATATAGATGGTGTAAAAGAAGGAGATGAGGTAATAATATTTGGAGATCAGTTACCTCTTCAGCAACTGGCAGCATGGGCAGATACCATTACTTATGAAATAATGACGGGTGTTTCCCAACGGGTTAAAAGGGTTTATTACGAAGAGTAAGGAAGTCAAATAGGTCATAATAGTCAAATAACGAAAGCTCTATAACCGTATGACTTTTATGACTTCTTTGACCTACCAGCTAGTAGCTTTCTTCTTATTTTTGTTCGATTATGAAATCACTGAAGCTGAAGTATGTCATATTGATCATTGCTGCAATTATTCTGGTTGACCAGACTTTAAAGATCTGGATAAAAACAACTTATGCCGAGGGACCTGTCCTGAATGTTCTCGGCTTCAGCTGGTTTCGCCTGCATTTTATTGAAAACCCCGGGATGGCATGGGGCTGGAAGTTTGGAAATGAAACGGGAAAGATGATACTTACTTTATTCCGTCTTGCAGCAGTAATATTCGGAACATGGTATCTGGGAAGAATTGTAAAGCAACAATACAAGAGGGGTTTCATTATTTGTGCTGCACTTATTTATGCAGGTGCACTGGGCAACCTGATCGACAGTATGTTTTACGGGATGATATTTGATAAAGGGCTTCATTATGATCCGGCCATCAACGATTATGTAAGATATGCAGGAGTAGCTCAGTTAGCGTCCCCCGGGTATTCTTCTTTTCTGCATGGCAGCGTGGTGGATATGCTGTATTTCCCCATTCTGGAAGACAAATATTTTCCTTCCTGGTTTCCTTTTGTTGGCGGTGATAAATTCACTTTTTTCAGCCCGATATTCAATGTAGCCGATGCTTCTATTTCAGTGGCAGTAATTACATTATTGATCTTTCAGAAGAGATTCTTTAAAAAGACTCTTCCTAAAGAAACAAACCAGACGGTTGAGACCAATACAGATGTAAGTGACAAAGTGCAGGTATTATAAAGACCGGTTGAACGCTGTAAGGCTATCTAAGTTGCTTTATTGCCTGCCTTTGTAAAACGACACCTTCGGACACCAGCCGCAGAAAATATAACCGGACCGGCAGCGTTGCTTTATTTTCTTTTCCAGTTTATTGTTGCCCTCGCTAACGCTAATAAATTTTTCCAACCATCTTCTCAGGCTTTACCCATTCATCAAACTGTTTGGCAGTCACATACCCCAATTTCACGGCCATTTCTTTGAGGGTAGTGCCTTGCTTATGTGCTTTCTGGGCAATTTCTGCAGCTTTGTAATAACCAATCTTTGTATTGAGAGCCGTTACCAGCATCAGGCTGTTGTCCACATGTTTTTTAATATTGGCTTCAATAGGTTTGAGGCCAATGGCACATTTATCATTGAAGGAAACACAACCATCCCCGATCAGTCTTGCGCTGTGCAGGAAGTTATAGATCATTACCGGTTTAAAAACATTCAATTCAAAATGACCGGTAGCACCGCCAATATTAATGGTGACATCATTACCCAATACCTGGGCAGCGATCATGGTCAATGCTTCGCATTGCGTAGGGTTTACTTTGCCCGGCATGATAGAAGAACCCGGTTCATTATCGGGAATAAATATTTCACCGATACCGCTTCTTGGCCCGGAAGAAAGCATACGTATATCGTTGGCGATCTTCATTAAGCTTACGGCTACCGTTTTCAAGGCACCATGTGCTTCTACAATGGCATCATGTGATGCAAGGGCTTCAAATTTATTGTCTGCGGTTCTAAAAGGCAGCCCGGTAAGTTTTGCAATGTGGGTTGCTACATTTTCCGCATAACCCGGAGGTGTGTTGATGCCCGTGCCAACTGCTGTACCCCCTAATGCCAGTTCGCTTAAATGATCCAGCGAATTCTCTATTGCTCTCATCCCATGATCCAGCTGCGAAACATAGCCACTGAATTCCTGGCCCAGGGTCAATGGTGTTGCATCCATAAAATGGGTTCGGCCAATCTTCACCACTTTCATGAATTGCTTGCTCTTCTTCGCCAGTGTGTTTCTTAATTTTTTAATTCCCGGAATAGTTGTTTCCATCAAAATCTTATACGCAGCAATATGCATCGCTGTAGGAAACGTATCGTTAGATGATTGTGATTTATTGACATCATCATTAGGATGAAGGAATTTTTCCTTGTCGGTGAGTTTGCCTCCATTCAATACATGGCCCCGATATGCCACCACTTCATTCACATTCATATTGCTTTGCGTGCCGCTTCCGGTTTGCCAGACCACCAGAGGGAAATAATCATCCAGTTTGCCTGCCAGTATCTCTTTGCAAACTTTGGCAATAAGTTCTGCTTTATTTTTAGGTAGTACGGCAGCTTCAAGATTCGTAATGGCGGCAGCATGTTTCAGATAAGCAAATGCTCGGATGATCTCTTTGGGCATTTTATTGATGTCTTCTGCAATTTTAAAATTGTCGATACTGCGCTGGGTTTGTGCCCCGTAGTATGCTTCTGCAGGCACATTTACCTCGCCCATCGTGTCTTTTTCGATCCGGTATTCCATTTCAGGCTGATTATTAAGTATAGAAGTATAGCTGCCCAAGGTTTGAAGCAGACTGGGCAAAGGTAGGCCAATTCGTAAAACAGACGAATGACATGCTTTTGGTATTATTGTCTGTAAAATATTAGTGTTTTGCTGATTGTAATAATATCAAGTCTTCCCCCAATTTCAAAACTATATTTCAGAGAACTGCGGATATTGTCAAGAAACGTATTTCCCCAGGGCGTTTCTCCTACTTTTGTCATTGATAAACGGGGAATGGACATGGACTGATTGGAGCCTATAATATAATCATTTTGCCAAATTTCATTTGATGGCGTATTCCCAATAAAAGTCCCGGTGGTTGAGCTGGTAGAAGTGAAAGTTATGTCAACGTCTCTTTGGATTGAAGTTGGCTTGGTTGTTGTCAAGCCAGTTGCGTTGTCCTTAACAGTTATCATTTTCCATTTACCATCTAAAGAGGTTGGTCGGGGGTCTGTTAAATTAGATTTTTTGCAACCCATTTGTGTTATACCAAGAATTGTTACAAATAATAAAATATTTTTCATACAGCCTGTTTAGTAAATGACATTTCAATGCTTCAAAATGTTGCACCAGGCGCCGTACGCCACATCAATTAGCTGACATTTATCTTCCTGAAAAATTCGCTTTCCTTTTTTCCAAAAAAGCTGTCACACCTTCCTTCTTATCTGCTGTATCAAAACAGTTCCCGAATTCTTCTATCTCCAGATCATATCCGTTCATTGATTCATCAAACACAGCATTGGCTGCTTTGATGCAACTGGCAACTGCCAGCGGGGCTTTACTGTTTATTATGTCAAGTATCTTTTTGGTATGTTCCAATAGTGTGTCGGCAGTAGTCACATAGTTTACCAATCCCAATTGTTTGGCTTCATTTGCGTCAATCATGTGAGCGGACATAAGCAATTCCATTGCCTTTCCTTTGCCAATGAGTTGCACCAAACGTTGTGTTCCTCCATATCCGGGAATCAAACCAAGATTTACTTCCGGCTGGCCGAACTTTGCATTTTCAGCAGCCAGACGAAAATGACAGGCCATAGCCAATTCACAGCCACCGCCTAATGCAAAACCATTTACTGCTGCAATGATCGGTTTTGGAGAATTCTCGATCTTAAAAAAAGTATCCTGTCCTTTTTTAGCCAATGCCATTCCCTGTTCTTTACTCAAACCAACAAATTCACTGATATCAGCACCTGCTACAAAAGACTTAAACCCTGCACCGGTGATGATGGCCGATTTTATTTCCGGATTGCTATACACTTCATCCATGACGGCATTGAGTTCATCCATCACTGTCTTATTCAGGGCATTCAGTTTGTCGGGCCGGTTGATGGTGATGGTAAGAATATTATTCTCCAGGGAGGTTAATATTGTTGAATACATACTTCGCTTTTAAAAATTTCTATTTTCTTTTACCCAGTTTTTAATATAGTCTGCTATTTCAGCAGTGGGAGTGCCGGGTGGAAACAGTTTTCCAACACCCAGTTCATGAAGTTTTTCCATATCATCCTCAGGTATGATACCACCGCCGGTAAGTAATACATCAGTCAAGCCTTTTTCTTTCAGGAGGGAAATTACTCTTGGAAATACTGTCATATGTGCGCCGCTAAGTATGCTGATTCCAATGGCGTCCACATCTTCCTGCAGTGCAGCGTTTACTACCATTTCAGGTGTTTGCCGGAGACCGGTATAAATAACTTCCATACCGGTATCCCGCAATGCGGTTGCTATCACTTTGGCGCCACGGTCGTGGCCATCTAATCCAACCTTTGCTACCAACACTCTGATGGGTCTGTTCATACTATGATCTTGCAAGGTCGTAAATGTAGTCAAGAAAGTGCAAATCGGGTTATTGGCATTGGGTATTCAGGAATTTCAATGAGGCCCGGTTATAATCGCTGTACATCTGGTGATCAGCCACTGCCAGGTCTATTTGTTCGATCACAGTAAGTTTTTGCAACACATTCAGGCTGTTTAACTCAGGAAATGAAGTTGGGTTGGCCTGATAAGCCGTGATCAATGCAACAGAAAATCCGATAAAATATTTTTTACTGTCAAGAAAACGCTTTGTTTTTAGTTCATTGAAGATTGCGGCAGATTTGGAAAGGGTAATATCCCCTTTTCTTGCAAATCGTTCAGGGTATAGCGGACTATGTTCCTGCATGAAGAATTTGCTGCAAATCCCACGACCGGTCAATATTTGTGAATTAGCCAATGCATTCGCATTCCCTGTGGGCCCCACATTTTCATTATTGTCAAACCTTGCCATGCAAAATTGAAAAGGTATATTGAAAGTTTGTGCCAACAGATTGCCTGCAGGTGCACAATAACTGATACCAGCTTTGTAATTGTACATGTAAGAGAGATAAGCGGAAAAATTGCCTCCATTACTCATCCCGGCAGAGTAACGAAACTTATTTCGGCTGGTTACACCACGGTTATAAAATGTATCTGTAATTATCCGGAGGTTGGCAAAATCAACATTGGTGACAGAATCCCAGGGCGCAGGATTCCATCTCAGTTTTCCATCTCCATTCAGGTCTGTATTAAGCGTTATCTCCTCCGCCTCGGTAACAATGACGGCAAAATTATCAGTTATGAGGTCTTTGATCAATTGCTGGTTTTCATAACTGTTTACAAAATGCTGTGCTGAACCGCCAGTTCCATGAAGAAGATAAACGAAACCTTTATGTCCGGCAGGGAAGTAATAATAAACAGGTTTCAATATGTCACGGCCACGAATTTGCTCGAAAGTTAATATTACGGAAGTAATGTTTTTAAGACTACCTGTAAAGTTTACATTCCTGGCCGGCATAATAAACCAGGTATGCCATTCATCTTTACCATTAAGCAAGGCAATGTCGGCGCTGCTCCATGAATTAAATAATTGGTCTGAACTATATGCTATGCTGAAAATATGAACCGTGTCTCCGGCTTTGTATTTGTCGCTACCGTAACCATTATTAACTGTGACAGTAAAACTGTCTGTTGTTGGAGTAGTGTTACCTCCTCCGCCGGATGCTGATTCTTTTTGACAGGAAAAGAGTGTAATCAAACAAAGAATGGGTAATAAATTTTTCATGGATATTTGAGACAAGATAAAATGTTTATCGTTTAACGCTACGAAAATGACTTTAGTGTTTTTTCCATTCTGTCAATTGTATTTTTTTTACCAAGCAATGCTGCTATTTCAAAAACTCCCGGACCGAATTTGCCACCTACCAACATAATACGGAACGGGAGCATCAACTCACCTGGTTTAAGATCATTTACTGCAGCTATTTCTTTGAAATTATTTTCCAGTGTACTGACATTCCAGTCTGAACATAATTCGTAATTACGGATCAGTTCAGAAAAGAAAAATTCCTTTGCTTCATTCCATTTTGGTTTCACTGCATCCACATCCCATTTCTCCGGTGACTGGAAAAAGAAAAAAGATTGGTCATAGAAATCAGTTAGCAGGGTACAACGTTCTTTCACCAAACCGATTACTTTACCAAGTAATGCATCACCAATATCTGCAATCCCTTTCTCAGTTAATATGCTTTTGACTGCCGACTGCAAACTGCCGACTGCCGACTGTTTAATCCATTCATGATTGAACCATTTTGCTTTTTCATAATCAAACTTAGCCCCGCCGCTATGTACCCTTTCTATTGAAAATTTTTGTATTAATTCTTCTTTGGAAAATATTTCCTGTTCAGTTCCATCATTCCATCCCAGTAAAGCAAGAAAATTGATAAAAGCTTCCGGCAAAAATCCTTTTTCTTTAAATCCTTCAACTAACTCATTTGTTTTCGGGTCTGTCCAGTTCATAGCAAAAACCGGGAAACCATATTTAGAACCATCACGTTTACTCAACTTGCCATTTGGCCCAAGTATTAATGGCAGATGGGCCCATTGCGGCATTTCATTTAGGCCAAACAAATATTTCCAAACTAAAATATGAACCGGCGCACTGGGCAGCCATTCTTCGCCACGAAAAGCATGTGATATTTTCATCTGGTAATCATCCACTACAACAGCGAGATGATAAGTAGGCATACCATCAGCCTTCAATAAAACTTTATCATCTACAAGAGAGGTATCAAAACTTACTTCGCCACGTATCATATCGGTAAAAGAAACTGTTTCATGTTCCGGCATTTTTATCCGGATAACATGTTTTGTTCCTGCATTCAGCAAATTCTTAACTTTTTCAGAAGAAAGGGTGAGAGAGTTCCGCATTTTCATCCTGATGCTATGGTCGTATTGCGGGGAGGGATTATGTTCGGTTTTGAAATCATGCCGCATCTTTTCCAGTTCTTCAGGAGTATCAAAAGCATAGTAAGCATAGCCATCACTAACCAATTGTTCCGCATACCTGCGATAACTTTCTTTTCTTTCGCTTTGCCGGTACGGGCCATAATTTCCACCATGCTGCACACTTTCATTGGGTTCCAGTCCGCACCATCTGAGTGTGTCAAAAATATATTCTTCGGCACCCGGCACATACCGGCTTTGGTCAGTGTCTTCGATCCGTACTAAAAAATCACCTCCGTATTTTTTTGCAAACAGATAATTATATAAAACAGTCCTGACTCCCCCAAGGTGCAAGCCACCGGTAGGAGAAGGGGCAAAACGAACACGAACTCTTTTTTGCATAGATAACAAAGATAAATTTCCTGAAAGGGCTGCCCAACTCTATTAATTATCTTTGTTTGAGATGACATTTATTGCACCACATTATAGCAAGGCAAAGAAAAAAACAGGGATTTGCTTTTTTAAGAAAGATCATTATATGATCAGGACACCCTGGTGGCTCAAAAAATTATATCCCGGCTGTCTGTGGGATATGCCGGGATCAGGCAAAACACTTTATCTCACATTTGATGACGGACCTCATCCTGAAATAACATTATTTATTCTGGAACAACTGAAAAGGCATAATGCAAAAGCCACCTTTTTTTGTATCGGTGAAAATGTAGTCCATAATCCGGCAGTATATCAAAGATTGATAGAAGAAGGGCATGCCGTCGGCAATCATACCCAACATCACATTAACGGATGGAAAAATCCAACTGCAAACTATTTGCAGGATATAAAAGAAGCCGGCCAGCATATCGGAAGTCATTTATTCAGGCCTCCTTACGGCAGAATGAAAAGATCTCAGATAAGAGGTTTAGTGAAAATGGATAATAAAATGACAATTGTCATGTGGAATATCCTTGCCGGCGATTGGGATGGTTCTGTTTCGCCTGAAAGATGTTATGACCGGATAAGAAAAAGAATAAAAGCCGGTGATATTATCGTTCTTCACGATAGCGAGAAAGCCTGGCCGAGAATGAGCTATATCCTACCCCGGTTGCTGGAAGATTTCAGCGCTTCAGGCTATTCTTTTTTGCCAATTTCTTGAAAAAAGTATAATATAAAAAAGTTAGGGCCTGGGTAGAAACCCTGGCCCGTTTTTAATCCGTACCCTATGAAAACTGGTTTAAAAGTATAATATTTTTTGAATTACGGCAAAGTAATTTGGTGGGGTACCCCATTTATGGTCAGTACAGCCTGATTGTCACAAACGCCGTTGCCAAAGTCAAGAACAGCTACCCACGGACTACTTACGGATAGATTCAACCTTACTGTTTTCACTTTCCCTTTTACGATCCAGCGGCAATTAAAGCGTTTTATAAGTGGCTCAATAATGTTTGACTCCCAAACTACAATCAATTGTCCTCTTTTTACTTTTCCATGAGCATTACCTTCAACCTTGAACTGGTCGTCCCTCGGATCGTTGGTTCCCTGTCCTTCAAATTGAGTGATTACTTTGTGGCTGTTCCATTCAGTAAAATTGCCATTTGGAACACTCAGTTTTCCATTGATTACATCTGCTGTGAACTGTCTGGGATGTGCTGGGGTAGTGTTTACAGGATTAGTGGTATTGGTAATTTTGTGAGTTCCTTCCACATGTACACTGTCAACATAAAACCCATCAAAAGTGGTTCTAGCAGTGGCACCCGGATGGATAAGCCGATCAGTATAATAAGTAATAATTTTACCCTTTCTCAGATGCCCGTCGTTGCCAACACAACCGTTTGGCCCAAAATCAAGTATTACTTTAATAGGAAATACAGAAGGAGGGGTTAAATGGATAACAGTAACAGTTGGACATGCATTACCACGGCCAAAGATGCCTGTTCCCGCCATACCCACCTCATCACTTACACCCATGGCATCATCAAATAATCCATTAAAGACTATTTCTGCCTGGGCATCGGACTCTCCGGACACAGAGGAGGCCGTTACTTCCTGCTCATTATCCGAACCACTTTGACTTGTATCCCTGGTACAAGAAACGATCAATAACAGACTGAAAAAGAATGAGAGTGTTACCAGTTGGAGGAGGTTAAACCGGTATTTCATAAACTTAAGTTTTAGAATAGTAAAGCAAAATAACGGCAATAAGATATGATTTATTGAGAAAAGTTTAAAGGTTTCTTAAAGTTTTTTACTGAGTTTTGTACTTAAAAGTAGTTGAAAATGATGCTAATAGATACTCATTCCCATATCTATTTACCTGAGTTTTATCAGGACAGAGAGAAAATGCTTGAGAGGGCCAATGAGAGTGGTGTTTCAGGGATTTTACTGCCTGCAATAGATTCAACTACCCATCCCCAGATGCAAAGCCTGGAGGAGAAGTATCCGGGAAGTATTTTTAGTATGATGGGTCTTCATCCTTGTTCAGTAAAGGGAAACTATCAAGATGAACTGGCAATAGCCCTGAAATACTTAGAAAAAAAACAGTTTAAAGCAATCGGAGAGACGGGCCTTGATTTTTACTGGGACAGGACTTTCACTAAGGAGCAATATGAATCTTTTCGAACACAAATTGAATGGGCATTGAATTTTGACATACCGGTTGTTATTCATTCCCGCAATTCGATTGATGAATGTATCAAAGTAATTGTGGAGTATCAAAAAGGAAAACTCAAAGGAGTTTTTCATTGTTTTTCGGGAAGTTTAGAACAGGCAATCAGGATTATTGATCTGGGATTTTATTTAGGAATAGGGGGTGTAATTACATTTAAAAACTCTGGCCTGGATAAAGTAATGAGTCAACTCGGTCTTGATAATGTTGTTTTAGAAACGGATGCTCCATACCTGGCGCCTGTACCATTCAGAGGGAAAAGAAATGAGCCAGCTTATTTGAAATTTGTGGTTGAAAAACTATCTGTAGTGAAAGAAATGCCAATAGAAGAAATAGCCCGGATTACAACTGAAAATGCAAAAAAATTTTTCGGAATCTGAAGGATGAAAAAGTATTTTTGCAGCCCTCAATCGGAGACCTGCTCGAGTGGTTGAAGAGGCACGCCTGGAAAGTGTGTATACGGGATACCGTATCGAGGGTTCGAATCCCTCGGTCTCCGCTTCTTTCCTGATCATATTTTACCAGTTATTTGCCTGATCAACATTAAATCTTTCTGAAACATCTTCAGGTTGGTGTGATTGCCAATCCGGATCAAATTTTACGAACCAGGAGATCCACAAGCTACGGCTGAGCCTCATAAGCCATGGCTGCAGAAACACCAGCAGCAACGCATTAAAACCGAGCCAGAAAAAAAAACGATTATCAGAAGTTGACATACCAATTAACAGCAGCCAGGCAACAAGTGTGGTTACACTGATCGCAATGGCAAGCATATAGCTTACATACCCAGTACCATAATAAAAACCAACTTCTTTTTCAGTAGGCTGACCGCATACCGGGCATGTTTTATTCATCTCCATTGTCTTTTTAAAACGAAAGGACAATGGATTTTTAAAAAGGTTTCCTTCCCGGCAGCGGGGACAATGACAACCTAAAGCAGAAGATAGGTACCCACGATGACTTTTCTGTTCACGCATACTAGGATTATTTTAAGAGTTGCAAAGGTTGCAATTATCAGCCTCAAGAAGCTATTTCATTCCAATACTTTTTCCATTTGCATACTCCGGCTTCCTTTTATAAGCAAATGAACATTTTCAAAATGCTGTTGGTGCAGCCATTCTTTTGCCTGAACTGAATTTTCGAACTGTATGAAAGAGTGGTCAATTTTCCTGAAATCACCACCTACCAGCACCACGGCTTTCCATTTTGCCAAGCTGATCTGATCAACCAGGATTTTATGCTCGGTCAAACTTTCCTCACCCAACTCAGCCATTGCACCCAGCATCAAAACTTTTTCTGTAGTACCTAACCTCGAAAAGTTTTCAATTGCCATTTTCATGCTGCTTGGGTTTGCATTGTAGGCATCAAGGATTATTGTATTGTTTCCTTTTTTTATTAACTGCGACCGGCTGTTAGAAGGCGTATAATTTTCGATGGCATTTTTTATTTTGTCTTCCGGTACCTGAAAGTATTTCCCAGCTGCAACAGCAGCCAGCACATTGGAGAGGTTGTATTCACCTACAAGTTGGGTCTTTAGCAAAGAAGTATTTAATCCTTTAGTTAAAAGAATATCCAGAAACGGCTCACTGCTTTTTGCTCTGCCTTCAATATCTGATTCTGCCGTGCCATACCAGATAACTACCGGGATACCCTTACTCATTTCTCTCAAATAATCATAATCCCGCATCACAAATGCAGTTCCATTGTTATTTCTAAGGTGATCATATAATTCACCCTTTCCTTTTCTTACACCTTCGGAACTGCCAAATCCCTCCAAATGAGCTTTTCCGCAATTTGTAATGATACCATGAGTAGGCAAAGCCCATGAGCAATAGGAAGCTATTTCTCCGGGATGATTGGCCCCCATCTCAACAACAATGATCTCAGCATCCTGCTTCACTTTTAAAAGGGTGAGAGGAACTCCGATATGGTTATTAAGATTTCCTTCTGTGGTATAAGTTTTGAAAGTGGAAGAAAGAACCACATGAATAAGTTCTTTGGTAGTTGTCTTGCCATTGCTTCCGGTAACAGCCAGAACAGGGATAGAAAATTGTTGTCTATGATATTTTGCAAGTTGTTGAAGAGTGGTAAGAACATCATCAACCAAAATTGTTTTACCGGGTATCTCGAATTCCTTTTCATCGATTACTGCATAAGAAGCACCGCTGTCCAGGGCCTTTTTCGCAAACGAATTGCCATTGAAATTATCGCCTTTTAATGCAAAGAAAATATCACCGGGTTGCAGCTTTCTGGTATCGGTTTGTACGGAGTGATTTTTTTTATAAATTTCATACAGTTGCTCTGTGGTCATAGTGCAAAAATAATCTCTTCATCAAACTCTGGATTGTAAAGAAATAAAAAAGCCTCTCTGAGGAGGCTTAAGAAAATTTATGGCTATTAAACTATTTTTTTGATTTTTAGCTCTTGCCGCTTTTCCCGCTGCTCTTAGTGTTTGGTCTGCGGGTCTTATATTGTTGACCTGTTTTACGGCCATTACCTTCGGGGCTACCTATGCGGTACATTGCGCAACGGAAACCTAATGTACTCAATGACTGATCTTCTTCCAGGAAACGACGGCTGCCCGGAGTAAGCCAGTAAGGACGATCATTCCAGCTTCCGCCTTTGTACACCCGGGATTTATCACTGATCAATGTATTAATTCCATATCCGTAAGAAGCTTGTGACAGGCTATCACCATCAAGGAAGTTGATCACATTACCTCTCTGGTAATTGCGGCGGTTTTTACTTTCTTCATCCGTTACATCCACCATCTTCACTTTACCGGTACTATCCACTTCAGCCTCATTGTTTGCATTCTTATATATTTTCATGAATTTATTTCCACGGAAAGGGGCGGGCATATCATCAAAATCGAGTGTTGACAAAGGACGATAAACATCCTGTACCCATTCGCTTACATTACCAGCCATATTATAAAGCCCAAAACCATTAGGATAAAATGATTTTACAGGTGCAGTATAAAATGCCCGGTCGTTCAAACCTCCGGCTACACCGGCATTATCGCCTGAGCCTCTCTTGAAATTGGCCAGAAAAGTTCCCTGCCAGCTTCCATGACGGGTATCACGAAGACCATTAATGTTCTGAGCCCATGGATACATTTGTTTATTAGATGCCAGTTCTTCTCCTCTTTTACCTTCTTTAAAGCTTGGGTAAGGGTTCTGATTGATCAAACCGTAAGCAGCATATTCCCATTCAGCTTCAAAAGGCAAACGGTAATCGGGCAATAAAATACCCGATTCCATGTTAGCAACTGTTGTTTTCGCCTGACCTTTTGGAGTTTTTATTTTACCCGGAGGTGCTGTGTACAAGCCAAGCAAGTAAGATTTTGTAGTAAAATTATTTTCACCCTGCTGTGCACCTGGTTTCAGGTTCGCTTTGTTGATATAGTTTTTATCCTTCAGAATTTTTTCATTCACACGGTCACTTCTCCAAAGGCAGAAGTCATGAGCCTGTTTCCAGCTAACACCTACAACCGGATAGTCATTAAAACCGGGGTGGCGAAAGTAAAACTCAACCAAGGGCTCATTATAGCTTAATTCACTTCTCCAGCAAAGCGTATCGGGCAATGCGTTTTCAAAGATTTTTTGATTAACAGGATCAGACGGATCAAAGACTATTGCCAGCCAATGCAAATATTCACGGTAGTGAACATTGGCTACTTCGGTGCGGTCAATATAGAAGGAGGGAACAGAAACACGGCGGGGGATATTATTCCAGTCACCCATTACATCCTCTTCGGTTTGTCCCATGGTGAAAGTACCACCCTGAACAAAAATCAGACCCGGACCGGTACCTTGCTCTTTAGCTTTGGAAACATTGTAACCACCCATGTTTTTGTCATTGTAGTTCCATCCGGTGGTTTCAGACTTGTCGTATTTCTTTTTGCCAAAAAGACCTTTTCCTTTGCACGATGCCAGCAGCACGACACAGGACATCAGGATAGCTAAGTTTTTCACTGTTACAGTTTTTTGCATAAACCTATTAATTGGAATATTTTTAACGCCGGTTGAGGCAATATATTGCACCTGTTTTCAGGTTTTGCCTGCCGGGCTTGCGAATATAGGCACTTTGAGAATATTTGACCATCGAATAAATACTTTTTTTGGGCAAAAATTACCATAAACAGCCTTTTTCAACTATGAAAATGAGCTGCTGTATATTGATCCTGCTATATATTCTTTTTTTAAGTCATTATGTGGGATCGCAAAGGACATACAGCCCCGGCTCTGTACTTGCAAGCAACAACTGGTATAAGCTGAGTGTGAATAACCCGGGAGTTTACAAAATAGATATTCCTTTTCTTAATAGCCTCGGAATCAATAGCAATTATCTCTCTTCTGCTTCTATTCGCTTGTATGGAAATGGAGGAAAAATGCTTTTGGAGGCCAATGCTGGTCTGTGCAGGACGATTTAATCGAAAACGCAATTATGGCAGTGGATGGGGGAGATGGTATTCTTAACGGGACTGACTACATACTTTTTTATGCTCAGGGGTCTGATGAATGGATAAAAGATTCTGCCAACCAGAGCTTCTCACACGGGAAAAATATTTATAGTGACAGGTCATATTATTTCCTGACCATAAACGGGAGTGGAAAGCGAATAACAACAAATCCTTTGATCACTTTGCCCAATATTACCGTCAGCAGCTTTTCTGACAGATATTTTCATGCACTGGATACTGTCAATTTTTTAAGTAGTGGTAAGGAATGGTATGGACAAGAGTTTTCCAGCCTTCCGGGGAGAAAATTGACCAGGAGTTTTAATGTTACTATTCCTAGCCTAGGATGTGTTGAATAATTCCAATCAATCGATTCTTGAATTTGTTGTGGCAAATGATGAGCAACTGGAGTTAAGCCATGTGCTTAATTATCCTAATCCGGTTACTACAAAAACACAATTCTGGTTTGAGCATAACAAGCCCGGTCAATTGCGGCATTGAATATAAGACAGTAGTTCCTGTTGGAAATTCGGACGCTATGGTCTACCTTTACACAGATGAGGCAGAGAACATTGTTAAGTTCAACCAATTTTTTGACCAAAACAAGATACAATATGAATACAACTACGGACAAGGAGAATTTGTTGGAACCTGGGGAGAACGAGAAGAAGCCTATAGAATCTACGACAGAGTCGTTGAAGGGGCTGTCGCTAGCGGAATTTTTCGCGAAGAGTCCGTACGGGACTTACGGAAACGCGAAGATGAAACCATTGGTGATTACAGGAGCCGCGCAGCCAAAGCCATCTCAGAGCGAACAGGAGAAGAAGTAGAATTCGGATCTCGCTCACAGAAGTATAGCATAGAAGGCATCTGCACATTTTTGTTTTCTAGACCTCACAACATAAGGTACAACGTAGGTTTCAGACGAATAGATTCTCTAACACAATTAAATAAACACTAATGAAAAAAACTAAGTCACTCGTTGCCGCTCTGTTTATCGCAGGCGTATCGTTCGGTCAACTGAACAATTGTATCAACACAAAGGAGCATCCGTTGATATTGGAGATCATCGACTCGGCTAAGACAAACAGCAACTACAAATCAATATTAGCTTTCACGGTTATTAATAGTGATCGGATTGGCCTAGCAAAAAGTACAGCTCTAAATCTTGCATACGCGTGGGCTTCTTGTAAAAAGATCGTTAACCCTGAAACTAAAAAGGATGAGGAGTTCAAGTTTCTCGAAGCTATCCTTGATGAAAAAGAATTTGAAAGACTTATTTCTTTTACTGAAAAAATAAATAAGAATGGCAAAGTTCAACAAGAGTAGTAGCGACCATGTTTCTTTAATGTTCGAGAAATACTGGACACATCCAGGTCTCCTCTTCACACTGGAATGCTAGTGATACTTGAGTGCTTGTCTGTTCGAGGTGTTGTAAGTAAAAAAGATTGCCAGATATATTTTGATGAAGAATCTATGACAGAGGTAGAGTCTCTCGCAGTAGATTTTGGTTATACTATTTCTGCATCAGAAGGAGAGGTTGTTGCTAAGAAAAAACAACCAGAAGTAAAAAGATTTGTGCCGCCATCGTATGAAGAGGTAAGGGGCTATATGGCCAAGATTGAGATGTCTGATCCAGATAAAACCGCGGAGCGATTCATTGCTTATTATACCTCAAACGGATGGATGGTTGGAAAGATAAAGATGAAGGATTGGAAGAGTGCATGTGTAACATGGAAGACCAGACAGTCAGAGCGCACATCTTCTGTACCAGCAGGCATGGTCCGCGTCTATCCTCGTGGAACTCAAAAGACAATTGTAATTAGCAAAGAAGATTACGACCGCTCTGTTCAAAGCGGTACGAACTATTATAAACTAACCAAATGATCCGATCAAAACTGGAAAACCTAGGAATTACAGGCATCTGTGGAGATAATGACAATAACCGGCAGAGTGATCAGGTCGATTCCAAAATCCATAACCACTGAAGGTAACCGATCGGCCGAAATAGAACAGGACGGAAAAGATGATTACGGAAATAAACCCGGAAGAGGAGTTTATCTGTACCGGTTAAGGATATCGGCGCCTGACAAAAAAAGAAAAAAGTGATTGGGAAATTGGTTATTCTTTAAAACCAATTGTTTATTTCTTAAAAAAAAATAATTTTCTTTAGTTTGGGACTGGAGTATTTTCAAAAATTATTGATTTTCAGTATTTTAAAATAGTATTTGTTTCTCTCTAAGTCGCAAATTTACCTCATTTAAACTGATGAAACAAAAGGTCGAAATACAGAACAGATTTAAAGATATATTTGGCGGTAAAAGCAAACGAATCGCAATAAAAAAACAGAAATAACGTTTTAGGTTTCGAAACTGATGCTTTTGCAGAAAACTGTGTGCAAAGAATATTTAATCCGAAGCTATAAATCCCTTAAAATTGTTGTTTTTTTTCGGATAAATTCTCTTATTTTAGTTTTGTATTTGATCAAAAGGTCTATATTTATACCATTATTAAAAACTTACTAATGAGACTAACTGCTTTAAAACTAACTGCCGTAATCCTGCTCTTTTGTGCTTTCACATCTGCTGTAAAAGCCCAGGTTACTCCAATCAATGTTGTTACAACTGCTGTTCCTTTCCTTCGTATTTCACCTGATGCCCGTTCTGGCGGTATGGGAGATATTGGCTTAGCCACTTCTCCTGACCAATACGCCGGGTTATGGAATGCCGGCAAAGTTGCATTCAATGGCATGAATGGTGGCGTAGGCGCTACTTACACTCCATGGCTGCACGACTTAGTAAACGATGTTTATCTTGCCAGCCTTTCTGGTTTCTATAAATTCCAGGACAACCAGGCTGTTTATGGGTCACTTCGTTACTTCAGTCTTGGAAGCATTGAGTTTACTAATTTAACCGGTGCTCCTCAGGGAAAAGGTAGTCCCCGTGAATTTGGTATTGATATAGGTTATTCCCGCAAATTGAATGCAAAAAATGGTATCGGTATTGCATTAAAATATATCAACTCTGACCTTACTAATGGGTTTACTTCGGGCAGCACCACTTACAAAACAGGTAATTCAATTGCTGCCGACCTTGGATGGTATCATGATGGTAAAAAAGCTTCAGGTAGTGGTTGGACATGGGGAGTAACCCTTTCTAACCTTGGCGCTAAGGTTGCCTATACCAATAATGCGGATGCAAAAGATTTCATTCCTGCCAACCTTGGCCTTGGAACTACTTATACCAAAAAATACAACGACAAAAACAAGATCACATTTGGACTTGACATTAACAAACTTCTGGTACCTACACCCCCTGTAGAAGGGGATGCTCCGGGTCTTGCTGAGTATAGAAACACAAGTGTGATCAGTGGCTGGTTCAAATCATTCGGCGATGCCCCCGATGGTTTCAGCGAAGAATTAAAAGAATTCCAGGTGTCACTTGGAGCTGAATATTGGTACAATCAGCAATTTGCTCTTCGTGCAGGTTATTTCTATGAGAATAAGAATAAGGGTAACCGTCGTTATTTCACTGCCGGCCTTGGTCTCAAATACAATGCATTTGGATTCAACTTTGCATACTTGCTGCCTACAGGTAATGGCGTTAGCCGCAATCCTCTTTCAAATACTCTTCGTTTCTCTATTTCATTTGATCTGGGTGATGGCTCAAGAGTGAAAGACTAAAACAAGAATTAATTTTTTAAAATTAATATATTGAAATCCTCCCGGCATGCGGGAGGATTTTTGTTTTATATATCCTTTATAACATACTGTACATCATGAATTGCTTTCAGGATATTTGCATAACTTAAAGACCATTATGGCATACAGAATAGGATCGGGAATTGATTTTCATAAATTAACTGAAGGAAGAGATTTATGGATTGGAGGAATTAAAATACCTCATAATAAAGGCGCATTGGGTCATAGTGATGCAGACGTATTATTACATGCAATATGTGATGCTATGCTTGGCGCCCTTTCATTGGGAGATATCGGAACCCATTTCCCTGATAACGACCCGCTTTATAAAAACATTGACAGCAAAGTTCTGTTGGCAAAAACATTTGAATTGATCCGAATGGAAGGATATTCCGTGGTGAATATTGACAGTACAGTATGCCTTGAAAATCCCAAAATAAAACCCTATGTGTTCCAAATGCAAAAAGCAATTGCAGCAATATTAGAAATACAGGTAACAGATGTATCCGTAAAAGCAACCACCACGGAACAAATGGGATTTGCTGGGAGAGAGGAAGGGTTGATGGCTTATGCAACGGTTTTATTACAGAAGAGCTGAAACCATTTTAGTTTCCTTAGGGTTTATCTTTGCTTCATGCCAGTAATTCAGATAAAAATCATCAATCAGTCGGGCAGCCCCCTTCCGGAATATGCTACAAAAAGATCTTCTGGAATGGATATCAGGGCCAATCTTGAGAAACCTTATTCGTTGCAGCCTTTTGAAAGGGCTTTGATACCTACCGGACTTTTTATTGAACTTCCTGAAGGATATGAAGCGCAGATACGTCCAAGAAGCGGGATGGCTATAAAACAAGGTATTACCTGTCTTAATAGCCCCGGAACTATTGACAGCGATTACAGGGGAGAAATTAAGATCATTTTAATCAACCTTTCCCAGGAGCAACAGGTCATTCAACCCGGAGACAGGATTGCACAGATGATTATTCAAAAAACAGAAAAAGCAGAATGGGTGGAGGTAAATGAACTGGAATTTTCCGTTCGTAATGAAGGAGGATTCGGGCATACAGGTGCAAAATAAAATTGGTCAATGAAAGTAACGGGTTTTATAATATTTATTCTGACAGTAGGGTTGTTATACTCTTGTCATTCTACCAAAAAAATTCAGCAGGCAATTACCAAAAAAGATACGGCGATAGTAGTTGTCACACCTGTAGCGAATCCGCATGAGGACTCCATTAAGTTCATCAGGGAAAACTATAGCAAGCTGCTTGATAATCGTATAAATTTCACAACGTTTTCTGCCAAGATCGATGTTGATTTTGAGGATGGGAACGGGAAAAAAAATAATGTAAATGCACATATACGGATGTACAGGGATAGTGTGATCTGGATTTCGGTCACCGGTCTTCTTGGCATTGAAGGATTAAGGGCTTTGATTACTCCGGATTCGGTTAAATTGTTGGATAAGCAGAGCAAAGTATATATTCAAAGAAGTGTTTCTTATCTGCAGGAGGTATCTGCACTACCCCTTGATCTGACGACATTACAGGATTTATTACTCGGAAACCCGGTTTTCCTGGATTCCAATATTGTATCTTATAGTAGTTCCACCAATACTATTTCCCTGCTTAGTAACGGAGATTTTTTTAAAAACCTTTTCACTATCGGAGAAGCAGACAAACTGATGTACAGTTGCAAACTGGATGATTTGGAGGAGTATCGTAGCAGGACATGTTATCTCACTTATGTAAATTATGAAAACAAGAAAGGATATAATTTTTCTACCGGAAGAACAATAAGTGTATCAGAAAAGAAAAAACTTGATTTAAAACTGGATTTCCAGCAATATGAATTTAATGAAACGTTAAGCTTCCCTTTTAATATACCTAAAAATTATAGCCGCAATTAACCAGATAAAATTTAATTTGCAATATGTCGTTATAAACCCGGTTTCCGCACCCTTCTTTTTTTAACCTATATCTTAATCACATGAAAAAAAAGGTTTTGCTCTGCTGGATATTAGTTGCATGTTGTTCAATTTTTGCTTTGGCCCAGCCACCACAGGATGATAAAGCGCAACTTGAAAAGGAAAGAAAAGAACTACAAAAAGAACTGAGTGAAATTCAAAGTCAGTATGATAAAGTAAAAGGACAGACTAAACAGACATTGGGACAGTTAAGTGTTCTGAATAAAAAAATAAATCTCCAGGAAAGATATATCAGCAGCATTAATAAAGAGATCAGATCAATCGATGATGATATTTACCTCAGTAACCTGGAAATATACCGCCTGCAAAAACAGTTGGATACGCTGAAAGCGCAATATGCCAAAACAATTGTGTATGCTTATACAAACCGGAGCAGTTATGACTACCTGAATTTCATTTTCTCAGCCAATAGTTTTAATGATGCTATCCGAAGAATTGCTTACCTGAAAAGTTACCGGGAGTACTGGCAAAAACAGGTTGCGAACATTATTGAAACACAGGAAATGATAGGGCAACGTAAAAAACAGCAGATAGGGAGGAAAGAACAAAAAAACGTAGCACTGGACAATCAGACAAAACAGGTAGATGAATTGGCTAAGCAGAAAAAAGAAAAAGATGCTGTAGTAAGTAAATTAAAATCGCAGGAAAAAGATTTGCAAAAACAGATTGCTGCTAAAAAGAAAAGAGACCGGGATCTGCAGAACTCGATCAGTACAATTGTAAAAAGGGAAATTGAAGCAGCGAAGAAAGAAGCGGCAAAAAGGGCAGCAGATGAAGCCAAGAAGAATGCCGGTACTAATCCGGTTACCACTACGACTACTAATCCGACCACTGTTGCTAACCCTACTAGCAGGATAAAAACGACCACGGAAAAACCAACAGTGATTTTTAATTCAGATGCTGATATAAAATTAAATTCCGGTTTTGAAGGCAACAGGGGTCGGTTGTCATGGCCTGTTGACAATGGATTTTTAAAAATCCACTTTGGAAAATATGAAATTGAAGGAACCAAATTGGTAGGTGATAATCCCGGTATCACCATAGGAACACAAACTGGGAATGCTGTAAAATCTGTTTTTGATGGAGAGGTGGTTGCTATTTTTAACCTGGGTGATGGAATGGCTGTAACTGTTCGGCATGGAAGGTACTTTACCACTTACAGCAATCTTACGGGTGTAAGCGTAAGTAAAGGGTCCGGTGTAAAGACAGGACAGGCACTTGGCAAAGCCGGTAAAGATGATGAAGGATCAGGTGGTCAGATTGATTTTATCCTGATGATCGAAACAAAGAATGTAAACCCCGAATCCTGGCTTAGAAGATAATTAAAAGCTTATTGATTGCTGCTATTATAAAAATCTTTCATAGAGCTTTTCATATTGCGGAACGATATTGTGTATGTCGTACTTTTTTGCATGTTCGGCGGCCCTCATCTTAAATTGTTTCAGCACCTCATCATCTCTTAATATTTTTATTGCCTGCTGGCCCATTGCTTTTACATCGCCCACATCGCCCATATAACCCGTTTCTCCCGGAACATTTATTTCAGGCAATCCGCCAGCGTTAGTGGTAACTACCGGCACTCCTGCTGCCATTGCCTCCAGTGCCGCAAGACCAAAACTTTCCGTTTCAGAAGGAAGTAAAAACAGATCAGCAATTGCAAGAATATCTTCCATCTGTTCCTGCTTGCCTACAAACCTTATCTCATCACAGAGATTCAGTTCACGACAAAGGTCCTCAGCTGGAGGCCGCTCAGGCCCATCACCCACCAGCATCAGGCGGCTGGGTATTTTATCATTAACCTCTTTAAAAATTCTTATTACATCAGGGATTCTTTTCAACTTTCTGAAGTTGGATGCATGCATCAGCACCCTTTCACCGTTTGGTGCGATCATTTTCTTAAAAGCGTCAATTGGCTTCCTCTTGAAACGACTTACATCTACAAAGTTTTTTATGACATCAATCTCTTTTGTGATGTTAAAATGTTTGTATGTATCATCCCTCAGGTTATCTGATACAGCTGTAATGGCATCGCTTTCATTAATGGAAAATGTAACTACCGGGGCATAGGTTTTATCCCGTCCTACCAATGTGATATCAGTTCCATGGAGTGTTGTAATAACAGGAATGTTTTTCCCTTCCTTCTTCAATATCTGTTTTGCCATATATGCCGCAGAGGCATGTGGAATGGCATAATGTACATGCAGGAGGTCAAGATTATTGTTTTTGATCACATCCACCATAGTACTTGCCAGAGCTGTTTCATATGGCGGATAGTCAAAAAGGGGATAGGTAGGCACCTGCACTTCATGATAAAAAATATTGGGAAGAAAACCATCGAGCCTTACCGGCTGGCGGTAAGTGATGAAATGCACCATATGTCCTTTCTGGGCTAGGGCCTTGCCTAATTCTGTTGCCAGTACTCCGGAACCACCAAAAGTGGGATAGCAAACAATACCGATCCGCATATATCTTAAAATAGTCACCGAAGGTAACAGTTTTGCGGCAGGTTGATTTACCGTTTATCTTAATTATTTGTTTTCAATTTTCCCGATTCGGCTATCTTTAGCAAAATTCAAGTGTGATGAGAAAAATTACTTTGCTTTCACTCTTTTTTTTAATTGCTTTCGGAGGATTGGCACAAAAAGAAGACTCGCTGGCTATCCGTAAAATTTCAGATGATATATTGAAAAACGGGAAGGCATATGAAAACCTTTATTACCTCTGCAAGAAAATAGGCGCCCGGCTTAGCGGCTCTGCCAATGCACAGAAAGCGGTGGAGGCAACAATGAAAATGCTTAAAGATGCCGGTGCTGATACGGTTTACCTGCAATCCTGCATGGTTCCTCATTGGGTAAGGGGCGAAAAGGAACAGGGAATTATTCAATGGAACAAAAACAAAAAAGCCCTGCGTGTTTGCGCATTAGGTATGAGTGTGGGCACCACTCCAGGTGGAATAAAAGCAGAAGTGATAGAGGTGGCAAATTTTGATGAATTAAAAAAACTGGGTGCTGATAAGGTAAAAGGGAAAATTGTTTTCTTCAATTATTCCATGCGACCTGAGCTGGTATTCAGCGGATATGGTGACGCCGTTCGTTACCGTGGAGCAGGGCCGGTGGAAGCTGCAAAACTTGGTGCAGTGGGTGTAATGATCAGGTCTGTTACACATGCACTAGATTATAACCCGCATACAGGTGCAACAAGATATGATAGTGCTTTTAAAAAAATTCCTGCGATGGCATGCAGCACAATGGATGCCGAATGGCTGCATCAGTTATTGCAAAAAGAAAAGAAAGTCGAGATGTTCATGAAGATGAATTGTGAACTGATGCCTGATGTGCAGAGCTATAATGTGGTGGGGGAAATAATAGGTACAGAATTTCCGGGTGAGATCATTACAGCCGGCGGTCATTTGGATAGCTGGGATTTGGCAGAAGGGGCACATGATGACGGTGCCGGTTGTGTGCAAAGCATTGAAATGATAAGAGCAATCAAAGCATCCGGTATAAAACCAAAAAGAACGATCAGGGCCGTGATGTTCATGAATGAAGAAAACGGTACAAGAGGAGCAGCTAAGTATGCTGAACTGGCTGCTGCCAATAAGGAGAACCATATTTTCGCTATAGAAAGTGATGCGGGAGGTTTTGGTGTGGTATCGCTTGGCATTGATGGAAAACCTGAACAGGAGACCAAAATAAGAAGCTGGCTTCCGTTGTTTAAGCCCTATGGTATTCTGGATATGCCCGATGGCGGTGGTGGCGCCGATATAGGACCACTAAGAAAATACGGAGCAGTAATGTGCAGTGTAAATCCCGGTAGTCAGCGTTACTTTGATCATCATCATGCGCCGAATGATGTGTTTGAAGCGGTGAACAAAAGAGAATTGGAAATGGGCGCAGTAGGGATGGCTGCGCTGATCTACCTCGTGGATAAGTATGGGTTGTAGTAAATAGCTGAGTAGTCTCCGCACAATGTTAACTAACCAACAGTTTGAGAAAATTTATGATGAGTTTAAATCGCTTGTCTATACCCTTGCGCTGAACTATGTGCAGCAGGCTGACGATGCGCAGGACATTGCCCAGGAAGTGTTTGTAAAAATATACCGGCATTATCATACTCACAACCCGGCGACAGCTTCTTTAAAAACCTGGATTTACAGAATCACCATCAATCATTGTCTTGATTTTATCCGAAGAAAAAAATCAAAAAAACGGTTTGGAGTTTTTTCGTCATTATTTAATGCAGAAACAAATGAACCGGTGGCGGTAGCAGGCGATTTTTATCACCCGGGAATTGCCGCTGAGGATAAGGAAGATCTGCAGCAGTTGTTCCGGCTGATAAACTCACTGCCCGTTAACCAGCGAACAGCACTGATTCTTACACGGATTGAAGAACGGCCGCAGACAGAAGTGGCGGAGGTAATGAATATTTCGGTGAAGGCAGTGGAGTCCCTGTTGCAGCGGGCCAAACAAAGCCTGCAAAAAAAACTGGATGAAACGAAGGATTAATAAATTAATAACGTATAATTTTAAATGCTGACCATGAATATTGAAAACAAATTAGAAAAGCTGAAAAACATCCTGCAGGTGGATGCACCACCTTTTTTATTCACCCGGATTAAAGAAAGCATCAACACCCTGCAGTCACAACCTGCGCCCGTAAAATGGCGCCTGGCATTTGGTGCGGCTGCCATGCTGGTTTTATTTTTAAATGTTTTCGCAATTTTTAATTCAGACGGTAAAATGCAGGAAGGCAATCTTGATGAAGTGGTTCGTGTAATGCAATTATCCACCTCAAATGATTTCTACCATGAGTAAGATAAAACTGCTAAGCTTTGCTGTGGCGGGTTTGCTGCTGCTGAATCTTGGCACATTGGCTTTCTTGTTTTTTAATAAACCTTCAAAACCGGCAGGCCCCACAGGAGAAGAAGGTCCGAAAAGGATCATTATTGAAAGACTTGGTTTTGACAAGGAACAGATAGTGGCTTATGAAAATCTCATAAAAAATCATCAGCAGGCCATTAGAAAACTCCGCATGGAAATAGGGAAAACAAAAAACAATTTATATTCAACACTTACCGGTGAAACCCAGATGAACAAAGATTCGCTGGAAACAAGATTGGGTGAAATACAAAAGCAGGTTGAAGAAGTACATTACAATCATTTTTCAGATATAAAAAAAATATGCAGGCCCCAACAGATGGATGCTTTCAATTCGCTTACAAAAGATTTGGCAAAATATTTTGCCCCCGGGAAAAAAATACCCGGACCGGCGAGGGATTGAAATAGTTTCAACGTATAAGCATGAAACTATTTTATATGAAACCCTTATTTAAACTTTTAGCCCCGGCTGTTTTCATTATATTTATTTCTTCTGCCTGCTCAAAAGATAATGATGCAGGCGGAAATACAGGAGTAGGTACAAATACCGTTCCGGATGTTTACAAAAAAATTTACGGCGCTACCAGTATAACATCTGATGGTAGTTATATTACAATTAAAACCAACGGTACACCCGACCACAAGAGTATTTATTATCCTGCTTCACACAGCCTGTATGAAAATTTCAGCGGTATAACTTTCGGCGGTTATACTTTCGCCAAAAACCCGAATACCATTTCATCTCAAAACTATACATTCAAAATTCCATTGAACCCCGCTGTTTCTTCCACACATTCAGCTACACCCTTAGGTCCGATTGGTGTTTCATTAAACGGTGTGCCATTTTTTAATCAGTATGCAGGCCCCAGCCAGCCGTTGACAAATGAGATAAGAAGTTTTGACCAGTATTGGGGGCACCCGCAACAGACTGGCGGTTATCATTATCATGTAGAACCATTGTACCTTACTACAGTTAAAGTTTCTAAATCAGCATTGCTTGGATTTTTGCTGGATGGGTTCCCGGTTTACGGCCCAGAAGAAAACGGAGCTGCAGTAACCAATGCCATGCTCGATGCATATCACGGGCACACACATGCCACCACCGATTTTCCCAATGGCATTTATCATTATCATATTACGGGCAATGACCCTTACATAAATGGAAGCGGATTCTATGGAACACCGGGTACCGTCACTCAATAAATTTAAATGGATGATTTTACTTTTCCTGTTTGTCCGGTGCAGTTTGCCCGGCCATCAGGATGTGGAAAAAAATATTTTAGTGAATGCAGGTGAACTGAAAACTGTTAATGGAATAATCTACCAGGGAGAGATTTTATTTACAGGCTTAACATACAATTTATATCCTGGTGAAAAAGATACAGCAGAAATATTATCCTATAAAAATGGAAAGGAGGATGGCGTTTGGAAAAAATTTTATACCGATGGCAAATTAAAAGAGCAAAGAGAATTTAGTGATGGAAAAAAGACCGGCGAACTATCCAGGTGGTCGGAGCATGGTATAAAGCAAATGGAATATTTTTTTATGAATGATGAATACGAAGGCACCTGCCGCGAATGGAATGAAGCCGGTTTGCTGGTAAAAGAAATGAATTACAAAAAGGGACATGAAGAAGGGCAGCAACGCTGGTGGTATGATAACGGGAAGATAAAATCAAACTACATAATTGCCAATAACAGGAGATATGGATTGCTGGGTACAAAAAATTGTATAAATGTATCAGACAGTATTTTTAAAAATTAGTTTACCTACTCTGTTGTTCATCTTAGTTTGTTGCTCTGTCAAAAATGACAGGAAGAATTTACCTTATTATAATACGCCTGATTTTACACCACATTTTATTGCATCGGCAAAAGAAGTACAGGAAAAAATCACACATTACATCAGTTCATTTTCATTTACCAACCAGCATGGCAAGCAGGTAAACGAAAAAGATGTGGAAAATAAAATTCATATTGCCAGTTTTATTTTCACCCGTTGCGAAAGTATATGCCCGGTAATGACAAAACATCTGAAGCTGCTGCAGGATGAATTCAAAAATAAAAACGAAGTAGTAATTCTTTCTTACAGCGTTACCCCGTGGATTGACAGTGTGGCAAGATTGAAGGAGTATGCCGACGCCAATGAAATTACTTCGCCCAACTGGCATTTGCTTACCGGGAGTAAAAGCGAAATCTATACGTTGGCCCGGCAATCTTATTTTGCTGAAGAAGATTTGGGGTTTACAAAAGACAGTACGGAATTTCTGCATACAGAGCATATTCTGCTGGTGGATAAAACAAAACGCATCAGGGGAATTTATAACGGCACATTGCAACTGGAAATAGAACAACTGATAAGGGATATTAATCTTTTAAAAGATGAATAAATCTTTTTCGAATAAAAAAAAATATTTTATCAACCCTGTTTGTAATTGCAACAGTTATTGTTCTTATTTCAATTGCCTGTTCTAAAAAAAATACTCCCGGCAATGGAAGTGGAGGAACAACTGCAACATCGCCCAATATTATTTTTATTAATGCAGATGATTTGGGCTGGGAACGTTTGGCAATACCCGTGCCTCTGGCTGCTGCCGATGCTTCCATTTCATCCGTAATGGGTTTGGAGTAAAGCTTATCGGTTGCCGTTGCTACCCTGCTAATGATATTTTGATTTTCCAACCTGTAATAATTAAAATGCAATGCGGGTCACCAGTCCAAAAAATAGTTTTTGGGATAAATTTTACTGACAGGAGCCTTGGTGAGGGGTTCGTCCTGTCAGAACAGAGGACGTCGGGGGCGGGAAAAAGTAAACACATCAAAGCCAATAGCATATACCCCGCTGGTAATCGGTGCATGAAACGCCATTTGTTTGGTATGTGTCAGTATATTAATCATGTTTACAAACAAGTTGTAAATCGGGAATAAATGTATAATAATAGTTCAAAATATTTTACAAAATTTTTGAGGGATGAACCCTTATATGGCGTATAAAAGGAATATGGCAGGGTGTTTATGAATATCCGGTTTATCATTTTGCCATTGCTCAATTGTTCTGGTTTTTATCCATTCATTTTTCCCTGTAATATCAACGGCGATGCAAAGTCTCGTACCTGCATTGCATGATTTGATCAAAGCATCAACCAGTTGATTATTTCTGTAAGGGGTTTCAATAAATATCTGGGTGCAGTTTTTTTTAGCTGAATATGATTCCAGCTCTTTTATGGCTTTTATTCTTGCAGCATTGTCAATAGGCAGGTAACCTGCAAATTGAAACTGCTGTCCGTTCATTCCACTTGCCATTAGTGCTAATAAAATGGAACTTGGACCCATCATTGGTTTTACTGCCACATTCATTTCTTGTGCAATGGCGATTAATTGCTGGCCGGGATCAGCAACTCCCGGGCAACCCGCTTCACTGACGATACCAATCGTTTTTCCTTCTTTCAGTTTTTGTTTGAACAGGCCGTAGCTGCTTTCATTTATTGTATGCCATTCAAAACTGTCAATGATTATTTCTTCTTCAGGGAGGAAGAACTTCCATAATTGTTTGAAGTAACGTCGGGTAGTTCTTTCACTTTCCACAAAAAAGACCTGGCATTCTTTTATTGCATCAGTCACATATGCTGAAATCGAATTGATCCCTTCTTCGTGCAATAGTGATGGTATCAGGTAAACGGATGCCATATCAGGCCGACTTTACTTTTTGAATGGTCAATGTTCCGGCAATAATAGCATAAGCAGGCACCAGCAAAACGATAATATGTAACAGATAAAACAATAACCCGTTTCCGATTGCCAATCCTTTATGACGACCAATAAAGGAAATGCTTTGTGAGGGATTGAAACCGTTTCTTGCCAGGCTGTAATCAAGCATGGAAAAACCGAAATAATAACATTCCATCAACAAAGCAATCAGAGGAGTGATCCAGCCAACAACAGGAACCAATGAAAGAAGTAATAAAGCAACCAGGTAAACTGTTTGCCAGCTACAGTTTCTTAAGGCCAGCTTTATACTCCTGGCACAATCTTTTTTCAGTTCTGGCCAATTGAAAGAGTGTTCTTTTCCTTCCATATTGGCTTCTGTTTTTTCACTAAGGTAGGCGAATACCGGCGAGCCAATGACCAATATCAGGTATTTGAAAAAGGAAAAATAAAATAAAACGGAGGCAAGCCGCAGCATCACCCCTGTCATGACAAACAAAAAACTGAGCCATTGGTTTCGTTCTTTCTGCAGCCATGTTTCAATATTCAATTGCCTGCTTACCCATGACCAGACGGTATCCGAGGATTGCCAGAAGATGAACATGCCGGCCACCAAAAGAAAAGTGTAAATGATTCCTGGGATAATTATCCATCTTATAAGCCGGTGCTGACGGATAAAACGATGTGCTTCTCCCCACGACTGAACTGCTATAACAATTTCTTTCAGCAAGGACTAAATTTGAGTAAATATAAAGAGAAGCGGCGAGCTATCAGCTATGAGCTATGAGTAAGAAATTTTTTTAAAATGAAGAAACTTCACCGGGGTTTTTACCAGCGTAAAAATGTGTTACAGGTAGCAAAGGAATTAGTTGGAAAAATCCTTGTAACAAAATTTGGAGGCATTGAAACATCCGGCAGAATTGTGGAAGTGGAAGCTTATGCGGGAATTATTGATAAAGCTTCTCATGCTTTCGGCGGAAAAAGAACAGCAAGAAACGAAGTGATGTATGGGGAGGGAGGAGCTGCTTATGTGTACCTGTGTTATGGCATCCATCATTTATTTAATGTGGTAACTAATTACAGGGAGGTTCCTCATGCTGTTCTTATCCGGGCACTGGAGCCGATTGAAGGAGTTGAAACCATGCTGAAGCGAACCGGGAAAAAGAAACCCGATCACACATTGACACGAGGACCGGGTAACCTGTCAAAAGCCTTGGGGATATACACTCAGCATAGTGGAATATCATTACAAAGCAAAGAGCTATTCATTACTGACGATGACTTTGTTTTCAAAAAAAATCAGATTGCGGCCTCACCACGCATCGGCGTTGATTATGCCGGCGATCACTCATTATGGCCTTACAGGTTTTTTGTAAAAGACAACCCCTTTGTAAGCGGAAAATTGAAATAGGTTGTATTTTCAAGTCAAATCTTCTTTCTTGTCCAGACGAAAGCTTCAATTTATTTCACTATTTGCAGGTATTGCAGTTGCCTTGTTTTTATATTTCGTAAACCCATTTTTCGTTGAAAAAAATGCAAGTATTGTCTTGGCAATAGCCGGATTGATGATCACCTGGTGGGTAACGGAGGCGCTGCCGATGCCGGTGGTGGCATTATTGCCCCTTGTGTTATTTCCATTGCTGGGTGTGGCGGAAATAAAATCAGTTGCAGTAAGCTATGCAGACCAGAATATTTTTCTTTTCATGGGTGGGTTTATGCTGGGGCTCGCCATTGAAAAATGGAACTTGCACCGGCGTATTGCACTCGGCATTGTAAAACTCACCGGTACCAGCGGCAACAGGATCGTACTTGGCTTTATTCTTGCCACCGGTTTTATAAGTATGTGGATCAGTAATACTGCTACCACGATGATGATGTTCCCCATTGCTTTATCCGTTATTAATGTGATAAAAGAAAGTAATGATGGCAGAGGAAATTTCAGGCATTTTAATCTTTCCCTTATGTTGTCCATTGCTTATGCTTCCAATTTTGGAGGAATTTCGACTATCGTCGGCACGCCTCCCAATGTAGCATTTGTCGGCATTTATGAAGAGAGATACAATACGAATATTTATTTTTTAAACTGGATGATGCTTTGCATGCCTATGGCACTTATTCTTTTGATTGCATTATACCTTGTTTTAACGAGGATATTATTTCCGAACAAGATCAGGTCAAATGCTGTTACTACAAACTATATAAATACAGAATATAAATCCCTGGGTCCGCTTTCGGTGTCAGAAAAAAGAGTAATGGTCGTTTTTGCCTTCACTGTTTTTCTGTGGATTTTTAAGGATATAATAAATGAAGCTCAAAATCTTTTTAAACTGGAGGACACCATCATAGCATTGATAGGATCTACGTTGTTATTTATTTGCCCCTCCGGGTCAGTAAAAAATTCCGGAAAATATGAAAGGATAGAGGAAGAAGAATCACAAGACAGTTTATTGGAGTGGGGCGATACAAAGAAAATGGCATGGGGTATTCTTTTATTGTTTGGCGGAGGGCTGGCATTGGCGGCAACATTGGAAAAGGCCGGGCTTATCCGTCTGTTGGGAGAATGGTTGTCGCAGTTTACAAATGGTGGATTTATGCTGCTTGTGCTGATCACAGTTTTATCTGTTTTTATCAGTGAGGTGATGAGCAATATTGCCCAGGTAATTGTTTTTGCCCCGGTTGTTTGCAGTCTTGCCACGGCTGTGGGAATGAATCCTTTGATATTGGGTATTGCCATGACATTATCTTCCAGCTGTGCCAGCATGATGCCGATGGGCACTCCTCCGAATGCCATTGCATTTGCCAGCGGTCATATTAAAATAAAGGAGATGATGAAGGCAGGATTTGTGATGAATATCATATCCATCATTCTTATTACTTTGTTCTGTTGGTTCCTGCTGCCGTTGCTGATGAAATAAGTATAGTTCTAGCGAAAAATATTTTTTTTATAGCAAAAAAAACCTTCAGGGGGAGACCTGCGTGCCGGCAGGCAGGTTTAGAAGGGTATCAGAATCTTGGGCAATTCAGTTTTTTGGCATCAGGATTTGAAGGCTTTTTGATATAGATAAGAGAGATCTCCATTCCACCCCTTGTATTGGAAGCAGGTTTCAGACTGGAAGTATTGGCATCATAAGAAGCACCGATAAGAATACTGTTAAACTCTAGCCCGACATAAGGTATGGCAGCATCGTTGAAACGGTACCAGCTGCCGATATATACATTTACCGGGTTGTCCGGATTGTGATTTACATTATAAGAAAAGGCCCCACCTACAACTGTATTATGTGCTTTTCCCTGCATACTGTGGTTGGCTGCTATATGCAGGTAGTTATAAGAGCCAACGGGTATTTTGCCACCTGCCTGCAAGGTGGTTCTGGTGGTAAGCAGGTACTGTCCTCCTTTGAAAGTTTCTTTAGGCCTGTTGATGTGATACATGGAGGCGCCTAAATAAAAATTATTGTAACCATTGGTGCTGCCATTATAAAAAACACCGGCATTTACATCCACATAATTAACATTTATCTGTTTGTTGGTAAATATCTCGCTGGTTACCCCGGTAAAGCCCAACGGTGTTAGCTGATCTTCAAACTTCACTTTTGTTATATCCAGTCTTTTGCTGACATAAGTTGTTTGAAAACCCGCCCCGATCTGATGATAACCGTTTTCATCCAATCCTTTGTGATATGCAAGTGAAAGACCGCCATAATTAGTTACCAGTACTCCATCGCCGGCATTGTCAGTAACACCGAGAATACCCACACCCATTTGATCAATTTCAGCCAAGCGGTTATTTAGTATACCAAAATCAATGGAAACCGTTTTGGTGACAAAAGCATTATTAATAGTAGGCCATTGATTGCGATAATTGCCAGCAACCCGGAATACACCGTCAAACTTTCCGGTAAGTGCCGGGTTCAGCGTAAGCGGTGAGGCAAAAAACTGGGAAAAATTCGGGTCCTGGGCCTTTGACACACTCACCAAAGCCACACAAACCATTGCAGAGAAAAAATATTTTTTCATCACAACTAATAAAGTTTTTTTCAGGGTCAAACGGTGGTAATAAAGTGGTTGGCGGGTCTACAAAGATTACTAAACGTAAATGCCTATTACAAATTGCCTTATCCCTATTAATCCGTGCTATAGTGCTATACGATCCCGATAAATTGGGACGAAAAATACAACATTTTTAAGACCTGAGTTGTAGAATTAATGCTGCTTCGGGGAAGTAGGCGTTAGTCTTTAGTCATGAGTCATTAGTCTGGTTGTCAAAGGTTCTGAGTCTGACTGCTGACTGGCCTACATCTGCACTTTGCTTCCAAAAGCCAGGTCGCCCGCATCTCCAAGTCCTGGAACAATATATCCTTTGGCGGTCAGTTCATCATCAATATCCCCGCACCAGATGGTCACTGAGGGTTCTTCTCTTTTTACATATTCGATACCGACTGTGCAGGCAATTGCAGCCACTATGTGAATGGCGCGGGGCTTGCCTTCTTCCTTCAAAAAATGGATGGTCTTTACCAGCGATGAGCCGGTAGCCAGCATTGGATCTGAAATGATCAATACCCTGTTTTTAAGGTCAGGACATGATACATATTCAAGGCTTATCTCAAAACTTCCATCCTTATGATGTTTGCGGTAAGCAGAAATGAATGCATTGTCAGCGTTATCAAAAAAATTGAGCAATCCCTGGTGCAATGGTAATCCGGCCCGAAGAATGGTGGCCAATACAGGTTGTTCCTTTAATACCTTATGTCCGGCTGTGCCAAGAGGGGTTTGTATTTCTTTTTCAACAAAAGGCAATACTTTGCTTATCTCATAAGCGGCCACTTCGCCGATCCGTTCCAGGTTTTTACGAAAACGCATCCGGTCTGTTTGAATAGTTACATCTCTGATTTCTGCTATCCAATTGCTGATAAGGGAATGTTGCTGGCTGAGGTTTACAATCATATTAGAATTCAATTTTTAGTATTCAGTACTAAGACTGCCGGAGCCATTCCATAAATAGATGCCAGGGGCAATCATGCAACAAAAGGGGTATTTTTGATTTTAAGCAAATCTAAATACTAAAAATCTATAATCTGAATACTAAAATCTGATTCATGATTTACAGGGCCATTGGTATAATGAGCGGCAGTTCCTTGGATGGACAGGATATTGCTTTTGCAGAATTTCAGGAAAATGCAGGTAAATGGACTTATGAAATAAAAGAAACAGCCTGCTATAACTATGATGACAATTGGACCCACAGATTAAAAAATGCTGTTTCGTTATCAGCCCTGGAATACCAGTTACTTCATACCGAATATGGCCATTATATCGGTCAAAAAGTAAATGAATTCATTGCAGATCATGGATTGCAGTATCAGGTTTCCCTGATTGCTTCGCATGGGCACACCACATTTCATCTTCCATCAAAAAAAATGACAGCTCAGTTAGGTGATGGGGCGGCTATAGCTGCAGAAACCGGGCTTCCGGTTGTAACGGATCTGCGGGCAATGGATGTAGCACTCGGCGGGCAGGGGGCGCCTATAGTTCCGATCGGTGAGAAAATGCTCTGGAGTGAATATGATTATTTTTTGAATATTGGAGGCATTGCAAATATCTCAGTGAATGCAGATCCTTATGTCGCTTTTGATATATGCCCTGCCAACCGGGTATTGAATATGCTGGCTAATGAAGATGGCAAACCATATGATGATGGCGGGAACATAGCCGCTTCCGGCAACGTCAATTCATTCCTCTTGGAAAAACTAAACCAATTAGATTACTACAGGCAATCATATCCAAAATCCCTCGCCAATGATTTCGGAACAGATGTGATATACCCGATGATCCGGGATATGAGACGCGGGATACCGGATGCATTGAGAACTTACTCTGAACATATAGCTATTCAGATTAACAATGCAATTTCAGCTTTAAAAAACCTCAAACTTCAAACCTCAAACCTTAAACTCCTGGCCACCGGCGGTAGCGCTTTCAATAAATTTCTCGTTCAGAGGATTTCAGACCTTCTTCGAAAACAACAAATTGAGGTAGTTATTCCTGATGCCACCCTGGTCAGCTATAAAGAGGCATTGATCATGGCATTTATCGGTGTACTTCGTTGGCGGCAGGAGTATAATGTCTTATCTTCCGTGACCGGTTCATCGAGAGACAGTATCGGGGGGGCTTTATGGACAGGGCAGGAAGCCTGAAAATTTCTATATGAATTATTGGAAAATGGAAGAGGTCAAAAAATCTTCATTATCTACAAACGGTCATTCACATATTCCCGGGAGAGGATCTGTGGTAGAAGTATTACAGTTTAAGAAACTACAGGAAAGGTTTCAACAGCAATTTGAACATATTTTTCCGGATAAGCATGCGCCCAGAACTGTTATTATCATACCTTCCATCACGATGGATACCGAGATATTGTCCAAAATTTCCTGGATCAATCAGTATGAAGAACGGTTGCTTTGTATGCTGATGCTGCTGGACACATGTGATCTATGTAACCAGCGAAACAATTGACCCGATAATTGTGGATTATTACCTGCACATGCTGCCGGGTGTTACCGGTTATCATGCATTGAGAAGACTCACCTTGCTCAGTTGCCATGATTCTTCTTCGAGGCCATTAACTCAAAAGATACTGGAAAGGCCATAGCTTATTCAGCGCATCAGGGATTTTATTCCGCCCGATCATGAGGCGCATATGTCATGTTTTAATGTAACTCCTCTTGAAAGATCCCTGGCAGTGCAATTGCAGGCGTCGATTTATGATTGCGATCCTTCCTTGTAAGCTTCCTGCTGGTGCAGAATGGAGACAATCTGTGTCTCCGTAAATCTTTTCTTTTTCATAATTGACACTTTTAAGTTAGACAATATCTCTAACATAAAGTGGCCAACTTTTGGGGGAGCTTACACCAGCAATATCAATTATTAAAACGAAAATAAACCCTAAAAATAATAATCCTAGGTATTTATTTAAAAGGATCATTTTATTATTTTACAAATTCAAACTTATCTCCGTCAAACAAGCCAAGATCACTTAGTTTCAGGTGTGGTATCACCAGCAGTGCCATAAAAGAAAGCGTCATAAATGGTGAAGTCAGTGTGGAGCCGAGTTCTTCCTTTGCCATTTTATCAAGCTGTTCATAACGGGCGGCAATCATGTAGCCGTCTTCATTGCTCATCAACCCTGCTACTGGTAATGGAAGCGCCATTTCTGTAAAACTCTTGGGCTCCTCTCCTCCGGAGAGGGGTTGGGGAGAGGCTGCACTGATACCACCTTTGTGTTCTATCACAATATTCACAGCATTACATATGCTTTCGTCATCCACGCCAATGGCAACTATATTATGGCTGTCATGTGCGACGGAAGAAGCAATTGCCCCTTTCTTCAAGCCAAAATTTTTGATAAGTGTGGCAGCAACCGGGGCATTCTTGTACCTGTTTAATACAACGAGTTTCAGAATATCCCTTTCGGTATCGCTTACAATTTTCCCGTCTTCCACTTTTGGCTCTACAGAAAGCCTGCTGGTTATTAACTGCCCGTCCAGTGCTTCAATCACCGGGTTTTCTTTGTCTCCGTTCCACCATAAAGCAAAATCGTCAACACTTTTTTTGCTGCATGAAAAATTATTGATTATTCCTGACTCCGGCGCTTTAATCAATGATCTTCCTTCTTCAGCAACCAGTTCTCCATTGATAAATGTTTTCAACACTTCAAAATTTTTCATGTCTTTCACAACAACAAAATCAGCAGGATCACCTTCTCTTAGTAGTCCTACGTCTAATTTATAATGAAGAACAGGATTCACACAGGCAGCTTTCAGTATTTTAAAAATATCTATTCCTTTTGCCACCGCCCTTGCACATAATAGGTTGATATGTCCCAGCACCAAACTGTCAGGGTGTTTATCATCACTGCAAAACATCATCATGTCCGGCCAATCGTTAAGCAGTTCAATCAGCGCTTCAAAATTTTTGGCAGCGCTGCCTTCCCGGATGATGATTTTCATCCCGTTTTGCAGTTTGTCAAGGGCTTCTTCTTTAGTAAAACACTCATGATCAGTGTAAATGCCAGCGTCAATGTATTGTTTGGCTTTTTTTCCCCTTAATCCCGGTGCATGTCCATCAACAGGCTTATTTAATTTGTGCGCTGCAGCAATTTTTTTGATTACTTCTTCATCTTTCAACAGCACACCCGGAAAGTTCATCATCTCACTCAGGTATTTTATATCATCTCTTTGCAGGAGTTTCTCCACATCACTTGAATCAAGCCTTGCGCCGGCAGTTTCAAAAACAGTAGCAGGCACACAACTTGGGGCGCCAAAATTGAATTTGAAAGAAACCGTTTTTCCGTTTTCAATCATAAACTCCACACCGGCCATGCCGCATACATTGGCTATCTCATGCGGGTCGCTTACAGTGGCTACTGTACCATGAACGACAGCTAATCTTGCAAATTCTGAAGGAATCAGCATGGAACTTTCTATATGCACATGGCTGTCTATGAAGCCAGGGAGGATATAGTAAATTGGTTGATTGGTTAATTCCTGCCCGAATGGTTCAGCCAGACGGGGGTTAATTGGGAGGATTGAATGAATTTTTCCGCCCGATACAACCACTTCGGCCGGGTAAACCGTCTGTTGGTGCACATCCGCCAGCAAGCCGGATATTGAAAATGAACCGTTCATCTTTTTATTTTGCCAGTTTACGCTAAAAATACTCAATTCACAAGGCCAAGCTTTAGTTTTGCCCTTCAACTTAAATAAAAACCACAAATATGAAACGTTTCCTGTTTTCTTTGTTAGTAACCGCGACAGCATTTTCTGTTAATGCACAAACAGCCGAAGAAATTGTTGCCAAACATATTGATGCCATTGGCGGTGCTGAAGCCTGGAAAAAAGTGAACTCTGTAAAAATGGAAGGCACCATGCAGGTACAGGGCGCTGAACTGGCCGTAACAATAACAGTGCTGAACGGAAAAGGGGCCCGGCAGGATTTAAGCATTATGGGAATGACAGGCTACCAGATTGTAACACCCACGGAGGGATGGAACTACATGCCTTTCCAGGGACAAACAACACCCGAAGCCATGACGGCAGAGGATTTGGCCGAATCACAGGATGATCTGGATGCACAGGGCAACCTTATTGATTATGCAGCCAAGGGCCATACCGTGGAGTTGATGGGTAAAGACGATGTGGATGGAACAGAATGCTTCAAACTGAAAATAACCAAGAAGGGCGGGAAATCTGAAACGATTTTCGTTGACCCTAAAAGCTATCTCATCCTTCGCAGCGTTGAATTAAGGAAAGCCAACGGACAGGAAATTGAAGTAGCCACCAATTACAGCAATTATGAAAAACTGCCCGAAGGAATTATTGTTCCCAAATCCATGACGCTTCCATTTGGAGAACTGATCATTTCCAAAATAACCATTAACGGCGATGTGGATGAAACGGCTTTTAAAAAATAGAAACAAAAACCAAGAAATAAAACCCCGGAAACCAACGGGGTTTTTTAATACCTTTCTTTCATAAACTAATTGTATGAAATTATTTATCACCTTTTTTCTTATAGCACTTTCGGGTATTTCGTTTTCCCAAACCACTATTAACAGCAGCACATTTGGCATGATGGAAGCAAGGGCCCTTGGCCCCGGCACTATGAGTGGCCGCATCACGGCTATTGAAGGAGTAAACCAGGATGGCAAAACCATTTATGTGGGCACGGCAGGCGGCGGCATCTGGAAGAGTACCAATGCAGGCGCATCATTCAAACCCATCTTTGATAAATACTGCCAGAGCATTGGCGCTGTTGCCATTGACCAGAAGAACCCGAAAATAATTTATGCAGGTACCGGCGAAAGCAATATGCGCAACAGTGTTTCAATCGGGGACGGTTTTTATAAATCAACCGACGGAGGAGATAACTGGGTAAAAACAGGACTGGAAAAAACGGAACATATTTCTAAGATTGTTATTCATCCCAATAATCCCAATATATTATATGTATCTGCGCCCGGCCCGCTGTGGAGCAGCAGCCCCGACAGGGGTTTGTATAAATCAACTGATGGCGGAAAAACATTTGAAAAAATTTTATACATCAATGAAAATGCCGGCTGCGCTGATGTGGCTTTAGATCCGCAGCATCCTGATACTGTTTATGCATCCACCTGGGAATTTCGCCGCAAGCCTTATTCTTTTAACTCCGGTGGTAACGGCAGCGGGTTTTGGAAAAGTACAGATGCTGGTAAAACATGGAAAGAAATTAAAAACGGCTTACCTCCCAAACCATTTGGCCGGATTGCATTTGCATTAGCGCCATCAGCCCCGCAGAATATTGTTGCAATAGTGGAAGCGAATGAAACAGGTTTATACATATCCGCAGATGGTGGCGAAAGCTGGAAAAAGCAAAGCGCTACATTGAACGTGGTGGCAAGGCCTTTTTATTTCGCCACTATTCAGATTGACCCCAACGATCCAAAAAGGGTTTATCGTCCCGGATTTGTTTTTTCCTACTCCGTTGACGGCGGTTATTCTTTTGCAGATGCAAGCAATGATGGAGGCTGGGTGCACAGCGATCATCATGCATTATGGATAAATCCAAAGAACACCAGCCAGCTTTATGTGGGTACTGACGGAGGTGTTTATATAAGCCTTGACCGCGGCGCTACCTGGAGTTTTGTACAATCTCTTCCGGTTGGTCAGTTCTATCATGCTGCGGTGGATGACAGAAAACCGTATAATGTGTATGGCGGCCTGCAGGATAACGGAAGCTGGGTAGGCCCTTCTGCCGCTGCCGGTGGTGTAAGCAACGGAATGTGGAAAGCCATTAATGGCGGTGATGGTTTCTGGGTGCAGCCCGACCCCAATGATATTTATACAGCGTATGCCGAATCGCAGGGCGGAAATATTAACCGCATTAATCTTGTAAGCAATAAGTCAGTAAACATAAAACCGCAGCAAGCCCCGGGTGAAGAGAAACTCCGCTTTAACTGGAATACCCCAATAGTTATCGGTGCAGCCAATAAAAAAAACCTGTACATGGGCAGCCAGTATTTGTATAAGTCAACAGACCAGGGAAGAAACTGGACAAGAATTTCTCCCGACCTTTCAACAAATGATAAAAACAAACAAAACCAGGAAGAAAGCGGCGGCCTCAGCGCTGACAACACTTCAGCAGAAAATCATTGTACCATTTTTACCATTGCAGAATCACCTTTTGATGAAAAAATGATCTGGGCAGGCACTGATGATGGAAATCTCCAATACACCCTGGATGGCGGAAAGATATGGACGAATGTGGCTGCCAATTATGCAAGGAGCGGCATTCCGGCCGGAACATGGGTAAGCAGTATTGAACCATCAAGGTTTGATAAGAAAGTGGTGTATGCCACTTTTGACAACCATATGTACGGTGATCATAAAACCTATATTGGCCGTTCGGATGATATGGGAAGAACATGGATGATGCTGTCAAGCAGCGAGTTTACCGGCTTTGCACATAAAATAAAAGAAGACCCGGGCAATAAGGATTTACTTTTTCTCGGAACTGAAATGGGTTTGTTTGCAACATTGGATGGTGGCAAAAACTGGTTCCGCATGAAAAATAAAATTCCGGAGTATGTGCTGGCAAGGGATATTCAAATTCATCCCCGTACGCATGACTTAATCGTTGCCACACATGGCCGCGGTATTTATATTGTTGATGATATCACCCCAATCCGCAATATGAAAAAGGAAACAGCAGAAAAAGATGTGGTGCTGTTTCCACCGGCGCCCATTACATTAACAATGGGCCAGTTTGGCAGTGGCGGATTTCCAAGCACAGGCGGATGGGTGGCGCCCAATCCCCCTTCCATCCCGCCAATAAAATATTATTTGAAAGACAGGGTAAGCAAGGGCGATGTAAAAATGGATGTTTATGATGCAGAAGGGAAATTAGTTCAATCCATTCCCGGTGGAAAAAGAAAAGGCATCAATATGATTGAATGGAACCTGAATATGAAGCCACCGAAGATTGCAACAGGCGGAACAAAACTTGATTTCGGCGCTTTCCTGGCGCCAATGGTATTGCCCGGTGATTATACCATTAAACTGAAAGTGGGGGATTCAACTTACACCTCTAAATTGAAATTAGTGCATGATGCGGCGAATAAAGATTTTACCATAGAGGACAGAAAACTGCAGTACAAAGTGGCAATGGATTTATACAAACAGCATGAACAACTCGCAGCATTGGTTGACAGCATCAATGCAAAACAAAAACTGATAAAGGAAACAATCGGTAAAGTACAGGATTCATCACTGGCACGGACCATGCGGGCTTATAATGATGAACTGGAGAAACTCCGTTCCGAATGCCTTGCCACCAAACAGAAATCAATCTTTGCTGATGAAAAAAAATTGCGGGAAGAAATAACGGAAACCTATTCTGCCGTTACCGGGCAGGAAGCTGCGCCATCTAACCTTACTATTCAGCGGACAGAGGTATTAAAACAGGAAGTGAAGAAAAAAGAAGATACCGGCAAACAGGTTATGAATAAGTATGATAAAACAGTTACGGAGGGATTGATGAAAGAGGGATTACTGCCGGGGCAAAAGAAGGCGTTTTAATACCCGGTGCAAATAAAAAGTTTGTGAACAGCCGGTCAACGACCGGTTGTTCTTTTTTAAGAACAGGCGCACCACTGTTATTTATTTTCGTACTTTCCCATTCTTAAATCGCAAGGGCATGAAAAAACTAACTGGCTTACTACTTCTTTTTATTACTGCTTCTTCAACAGCACAGAAACAAAAACCAGCAGCACCCGCACCTGCGGACAATACAGACAAAGTGTTGTACAAAAATTTAAAGTACCGCCTCATTGGCCCTTTCCGCGGCGGACGCAGTGCAGCAGTAGCTGGCAGTTATAAAAACAAAAATCTATTTTATTTCGGTGGCACAGGCGGCGGTGTCTGGAAAACAGTGGATGGCGGAAGTAACTGGATAAATATCTCCGACAAATATTTTGGTGGTTCCATTGGTGCGGTAGCAGTGGCACCGTCCGATGAAACTATTATTTACGCCGGTGAAGGAGAAGAAACCATGAGAGGAAATGTGAGTGAGGGGCTTGGCGGTATCTGGCGCAGCGATGATGGAGGTAAAAGTTGGAAAAATATCGGGTTAAAAGATACAAGGCATATAATCCGTATTGCAATTCATCCCAAAAACCCTGACATTGTCTGGATAGCGGCCATGGGTCATTTATTTGGCCCCAATGAGGAAAGAGGAGTATTTAAAACCATTGATGGCGGTAAAACCTGGAAAAAGGTCTTGTATGTAAACAATCAAACAGGTTGCAGTGAAGTAGCGATGGAACCTGGCAATCCCATGACATTGTATGCAGGTACATGGCGTGTTATTCGTACACCGCACAGTATGGAAAGTGGTGGCGATGGAAGTGGATTATGGAAAAGTACCGACGGCGGAGAAACATGGAAAAATATTTCTGCTGCAAGAGGATTGCCAAAAGGTGTTTGGGGAATTGTGGGAGTAGCGGTGGCACCATCGAACACAGACAAACTTTATGCATTAATTGAAAATGAAAAAGGGGGTTTGTTTGTAAGCAATGATGGCGGTGAAAACTGGACATTAAGTTGCAGTGATAATAATATCCGCCAACGGGCATGGTACTACAGCCGGGTTTATGTTGACCCCAAAAATGAAAACAAAGTGTATTGCCCGAATGTAGGATTTATGTTTAGTGTAGATGGAGGAAAGACTTTCAAAAGCATTTCAACACCACATGGAGATCATCATGACCTCTGGATTGATCCCGAAGATCCTAACAGAATGATCGTTGCTGATGATGGTGGCGCACAGGTGAGTTTTGATGGCGCTGCTAACTGGAGCACATATCTGAATCAGCCAACCGTACAGGTATACAGGCTAAGCACTGATAATGCATTTCCCTATCGCATTCTCGGCGGACAACAGGACAACAGCGCTTTTAGGATACGTTCAAGAAGTTATGGTTCTGCAATCACAGAAGATGATTTTGAAAATGCAGCTGGTGGTGAAAGTGGTTTTGTAGTGGCTGATCCGGCAAACCCGGAAATAACATACGGTGGCAGTTATATGGGTTATATGGCAAGGCTTGACCATAGGACAAATGAATTACGCATGATCAATGTGTGGCCGGATGATGGCATTGGTGCAGGAGCGGATGTTCAGAAATATCGTTTCCAGTGGAACTATCCTATCTTCTTTTCACCGCATAATCCTAAAAGATTGTATGCAGCGGGCAATCATTTATTCGCCACAGAAGATGAAGGGAGAAGCTGGACCATCATAAGCCCTGATCTTACGACAAATGATAAATCAAGACAGGCTGCAAGCGGGGGTCCAATTACCAAAGACAATACCGGAGTGGAATACTACTGCACCATTTTCACTGCTACTGAAAGTGAATATGAAAAAGATCTATTGTGGACGGGAAGTGATGATGGATTGATCTATGTTAGTACAGATGGCGGTAAGAACTGGGAGAATGTAACGCCAAAAGATTGCCCGAAATGGATGATGTGGAATTGTGTGGAAGCAGACCCGTTCAAAAAAGGAGCAGCTTATTTTGCAGGAACAAGATATAAGCTCGACGATTTTACCCCTTATATCTACAAAACAGAAGATTACGGCAAAACCTGGAAACGAATTGATAATGGGATCAACACCATGCATTTTACAAGGGCAATCCGTGCCGATAGAAAAAGACAGGGATTGCTGTATGCAGGCACAGAATATGGCATGTATATCAGTTATGATGATGGTGCCAATTGGAAATCCTTCCAGTTAAATCTTCCTGTTCTTTCAGTTACTGACCTGGCGCTTAAAGAAAATGACCTGATCGTTGGCACACAGGGCCGCAGTATTTATATCCTTGATGATTTAAGTGTAATCCAGCAGGCAGGAAATGATATCATTTCAAAATCAATGCATGTATTTTCTCCGGCTCCCGCATATCGTATGCCCGGAGGCGGCAGAGGATTTGGAGGAGGTGGCGGAGTGATCCGCAATGCAGGGATGAATCCTCCCAACGGGATTGTGATTCCTTTTTACCTGAAGGATGTCACCGATTCCACAAAACTGAACTTAGTGGTATTGGACAAGAATAAAAAAGAAATCAAAACTTTCAGTACTACTTCAAAGGATAATAAGATTGAAATAAAAGAAGGGCTTAATCATTTTATTTGGAACATGAATTATCCTGATGCCGAAAGAATACCCGAAGGCATGATTTTGTGGAATGGAAATGTAAACGGCCCCAAGTCACCTCCGGGAAATTATTTTGCAAGATTTAAAATGGGAAAAGACTCAGCCGAAGTTTCATTTACCATCAAAGGTGATCCAAACTATAAAGCAACACAATCAGAATATGAAGAGCAATTTGATTTCCTTATCACGGTAAGAGACAAGTTCAGCGAAGTGATAAAGGCTTTACAGAATATCAAAGATCTGCGCAGGCAGATGACGGAGTTCAGGGAAAAATGGACCGTGGATTCCATTAATAAAGATGTAATAGCCATGATGGACAGCATCGGTAAGAAAATGACGGAAGTGGAAGAGGCTTTGCACCAGACAAAGGCTAAAAGCAGCCAGGATGTACTTAACTATCCCATCAGGCTGGATGACAAGCTTAGTAATATTTATGGTAATGCTGCTGCAGGTTACGGAGTTCTTTCAAAACAATCCAAAGAAGCGTATGCTGCAATCGGTGGTCAGATTGATGGGCAGCTGAATAAGTTGAAAAATATTGTTGAAGTTGATATTGTCAAGTTGAACAAAATGATAAGGGAAAAGACTTTACCGGTGATTGGCTTAAAGAAAGAAGAGAAGAAAATGTAAGAATCGTATCTTAAAGAGAGAAGCCATGGAATTCCCGGGCTTCTTATTTTTTATACAAAGAATCATGAGGTTAATTGCTGTTGCAATTTTGAAGGAGAATATTTTTTTGTTCTTGCTCTCATCAAAGCAATGGCTTCCTCTTCACTGGAGAACATATCATTAACATTTACAAGGTTATTCGCCAGCTTATCATAGCGTTTTGTCATCAGCCAGATAAATATATGGAGGTAATGTATGCCGTCAAATGTGAGTACTTTCTGTTCAGCCAGTTTATCTTTTATTCTTAAAAACTCACTGGGTATATCTGTGTAATGCATAGCCGGACGGATATGATGGATGGCATGATAACCATCATTCCAGCACATTTTATTGTATTTAGTGTTGATGCAATTGATAGTATTGTCCTCCATATCCTCGAGATTTACAAACGCATGTTGCGCCCAGTTGCCCAGCATCATTACAATTCTTGCAAAAACAAAAGGAATAATAAAAATGAACAAAGTTGCTTTCAGGTTAACAAAACACATCCCGACACAGAACAGGTAAAAGGAAATTTCACCTGCCGTGAGCCGCATATAAAACTTCTTTCGTTTTCTTCTGAAAAAATACATAAAGGTATCTTCGAAGCCGAGTAAGAGAAAACG
>Ga0233424_10000419_pt1 | contig 54897 bp, 52 predicted proteins | sample Watercolumn_Towu_FD_181011 | JGI IMG/M metagenome (GOLD analysis project Ga0233424, IMG submission 181011) | Freshwater microbial communities from Lake Towuti, South Sulawesi, Indonesia - Watercolumn_Towuti2014_125_MG | ecosystem: Environmental > Aquatic > Freshwater > Lake | place: Indonesia...
CCAATATACCAGGTGGTACAACCACGAACGACCGCATGAAGGCAAACAAATGAACTACCTAACACCCTATGAAAAATACCTTAGTTTAGCAAAACAAAAGTGTAACCCTTGAAGGGTGACTGTACATCCACTTGCCCTCCCAGGTATTATATGATAAAATATCTTCACAAAATTAATTAAAATCTAGAGCCTTATGCCTATCAAGAGAGTATCCAAAGGAAGAGTAGAAACGAAAAAACCAGAGAAAATAAAAAAAGAAATTAAGGCGGAAATCAAACAAGCTCCAAAGCCGACTCCGGCTATAGCCAAACCAAAAGCCAAAATTTCCGATAAGCCAGATGCCAGTTACAGCGCGAAAAATATTACAGTCCTAGAAGGATTAGAAGCTGTACGTCGCCGTCCTGGCATGTACATCGGCTCGACTGGCCCCGTGGGTCTGCACCATTTGATTTGGGAAGTAGTAGACAACTCCATAGACGAAGCCATGGCTGGTTTTTGTGATCAAATTAATATCACTCTTTTGCCAGACAATTATATAGAAGTAAAAGATAACGGCCGTGGTATCCCAGTAGATATTCATCCGCAAACTGGTGTCAGCGCTCTAGAAGTTGTACTTACCAAACTGCATGCTGGTGGCAAATTCGGCGATGGCGGTTATAAAGTCTCTGGTGGTTTGCACGGTGTGGGCGTGTCGGTAGTCAACGCTTTATCAACCCATGTAAAAGCAGAGGTGCATCGCGACGGCAAAGCTTGGTTGCAAGAATATAAAAACGGGGGTAACCCAGTAAAAAAAGTTCATCAAATTGGCACAGCCAAAGGCACTGGTACTATTATCACTTTCCGCGCCGATGAAACTATTTTTGAAACTATAGACTACGAATGGAAAACTATTATTGACCACGTTCGCCAACAAGTTTATCTTTCCAAAGGTATCCGTATTTCTATCACCGACAAAAGAACTGATGAAGAAAAATCTAAAGACAAAACTGCGCTGCCATTCCCCAACCCAACTTACCAATTTTATTTTGAAGGCGGCATCGCATCTTATGTTCGCCACTTGAATTTAAACAAAGAAGCCAAAAACGAAAATGTTTTTTATGTAGACAAAGAATACGAAGGCACAAAAGTAGAAATTGCCCTGCAATACAGCGACGAATTTACCGAATCTCTTTTTGCTTTTACAAATAATATTTACAACCCCGAAGGCGGTACTCATGTGGCTGGTTTTCGCACTGCTCTCACCCGCAGTTTGAATACTTACGCCCGCAACAAAAATATCTTAAAAGAAAAAGACGCGAACCTCACCGGCGAAGACGTACGCGAAGGTTTGAACTGTATAATTTCTGTAAAAGTTACCGAACCGCAATTTGAAGGCCAGACCAAAGCCAAACTCGGAAACACCGAAGTAAAGACGGCTGTAGAAGCGGTAATGAACGATCAATTTTTAATCTTCCTCGAAGAACATCCAAAAGACGCCGAAGGTATAGTAGGCAAATGTCTGCTGGCTGCTCGCGCTCGCAATGCTGCCAAAATCGCCCGTGATACTATTTTGCGCAAAGGCGCTTTGGAAGGATTTACTTTGCCTGGAAAATTAGCAGACTGCAGCAGCCGACGCGCCGAAGAGTCGGAGCTGTTTATCGTAGAGGGTGACTCCGCCGGCGGCAGCGCCAAACAAGGACGCGACCGCGAACACCAAGCTATCTTGCCACTACGTGGTAAAGTTCTTAATGTTGAACGCGCTCGTTTGGATAAAATCCTGACCAACAATGAATTAAAATCACTGATCATTGCTATGGGCACAAATATTGGCGAAGCGCTAGATATTTCCAAACTTCGCTATCACCGAATTATTATCATGACCGATGCCGACGTAGACGGCGCCCATATCCGCACCCTGCTACTTACATTTTTTTACCGCTACTATCCAACACTGATTACTGCGGGACATATTTTGATTGCCCAACCTCCGCTATATAGCATCAAATACGGCAAAGAAATGCACTATGCATATAATGACGAAGAAAAAATGAAAGTTTTGGCTAATTTAGAAAAAAATAAAGCTGCCAAAGCCGAAGCTAAAGGTAAAAAATCCGCTCCTGCCACCGAAGAAGTTGCAGAAATAAAAACAGGAGAAGGTGAGGAAGAAATTCAATCTATCATCATTGGCGGAGTAAAGGTAAATATCCAGCGCTATAAAGGTTTGGGAGAAATGAACCCAGAACAACTTTGGGAAACCACCATGAATCCAAAAAATCGTATGATGAAAAGAGTTACTATCGAAGACGCTGAATTGGCCAATGAAGTGTTTGAAGTTCTTATGGGTGACGAAGTAGCACCACGCAAGAAATTTATTCAGACTCATGCCAAAAGTGTCAGTAATTTGGATATATAGCCTTATTCACAGCTTCCCTTGACATTTTCCCTATTATAAGGTATTATTAATTCATCAAATAAATGCAGCCGAAAGGCTGTTTTTAAATCCAAAATTTATAATTGTAGTGAAGTGAGAGAAAAGGTCGCTTGCGAACTTTTCCGAGCGAACTGCAAATATATACTATTATATGCTAAATGCAGTAAAAAACTACTTTGTTGGCGCTTTTCAAGAAATGAGAAAAGTTTCCTGGCCTACCAAGAGCCAAACCATCAACTACAGTGTTATGGTTATAGCTCTTAGCGTTGGCATGGCCCTATTTTTCGGCCTATTAGACTATATATTTAACCTTGGCATAACTACATTCTTTTTAAGATAATATGGCAAAACAGACCCTTAATTTAGGTAAACGCTGGTACGTATTACACACTTACAGCGGTTATGAAGAGAACGTAAAAAGCAATCTGGAACAACGTACAGAGTCTTTTGCCATGCAAGATAAAATTTTTAATATCTTAGTTCCAAAAGAAAAAAAGATAAAAATCAAAAATAGTAAACGTTCAGTGGTAGAAGAAAAAATGTTCCCCGGCTATGTGTTGGTAGAAATGATCGTAACCGATGACTCTTGGTATGTTGTTCGCAACACACCAAATGTTACTGGGTTCGTAGGATCCGGCACTACCCCTACTCCGATAGATCAAGCTGAGGTTGATAGTTTGGTAAAAAGAATGTCCGCTTCCGAACCGCAACACAAAATTGACTTTGAAGTTAATGAATCAGTTCGCATTACTGACGGACCGTTCAAAAACTTTGAAGGTAAGGTCAGCAACGTTGATCAAGAGAGAGGTAAGGTTAAAGTTCTTATCACCATGTTTGGTCGCGAAACTCCGGTAGAACTAGATGCAATGCAGGTTAAAAAGGCTTAATTAATTGTTTACGGATTGGTTCCTTCCCAGGAACGCTTCTCAATCCAAATTAAATCATATGGCAAAGAAAATCACAGCACAGATCAAATTGCAGATTATGGGAGGAGCTGCCAACCCAGCGCCACCAGTCGGTCCAGCATTAGGTCAACATGGTGTAAATATCCAAAGTTTTTGCAAAGAATTCAATGACAAAACCCAAGATAAAAAAGGCGAAGTAGTGCCAATTATCATTTCTGTTTACGAAGACCGCAGTTTCTCTTTCATCATGAAGACTCCTCCGGTTCCAGAATTGATTAAAAAAGCTGCTGGTATTACCAAAGGCTCTGGCAAACCTCTGCAAGAAAAAGTTGGTAAAATCACCAAAGCACAGGTACGCCAAATTGCTGAAAAGAAAATGCCTGACCTAAATGCTCACACAGTTGAAGCAGCCATGAGCATGGTAGAAGGTACAGCAAGAAATATGGGTGTAACGGTTGAAGGATAAAATTATGCTTAAAACAAAAAACCGAGTTAATCACTCGGTTTTTTGTTTTATACTATTAACATCGCATCACCAAAACTAAAAAACCGATATTTTTCTTTCACCGCTTTTTGGTAACAATCCAAAACAAAATCCTTGTCGCCAACAAAAGCAGATACTAACATCAAAAGAGTGGACTTTGGCAAATGAAAATTTGTAATTAACGCGTCTATAACTTTAAATTTAAAACCGGGATAAATAAATATATTAATATCCCCGCTATATGGACGCAAAATTGGCTCTACACCAGTTTGTCCGGCAAATTTTAAAGCTACCCCCTCTAAAGCGCGAACGGTAGTGGTTCCCACCGCCACCACTCGCCTACCCTCCGCTTTGGCTGCGTTTATTAAATCAGTATTTTTGGAAGTTAATTCTACCCATTCACTATGCATATGATGTTCTTCTAGCTTGTCTGTCTTTACTGGCAAAAAAGTTCCTAGCCCAACATGCAGAGTCACTTCGGCAAATTCTACACCTTTATTTTTTAATTTCTCTATAAGTTCGGGCGTAAAATGAAACCCGGCTGTGGGAGCAGCCACCGAACCTTCTTCTTTGGCATAAACAGTTTGATACCGTTCGCTGGAAGATGAGGTTTCAACATATGGCGGCGTAGGCACTTCCCCATATTTATTGGCTTTTGCCCGCACCAACATATCATCTTCGGCAAATTCAATTAGATATGTACCATCATTTTCTTTTAGCATTACCTGCGCGCTAAAATCCGGCGCAAAAACTATTTTCATTCCCAGACGCAACTTTCTCCCCGGTTTGGCCAACACCTTCCAGACTTTATTGTTTTCCATTGGCCTAACTAAAAATATCTCTACTTGTGAAACATTTAAAATTTTTCCGGTTGTATCTATTTTATTTTCCAAGCCATCAGTTTCTTTGTCCAGCGCCAATGTACCTCGTAGTCGCGCTTTAAAAACTTTGGTGTTATTCCAAACTAATAAATCTCCTTTGTGGAGATAATCTACAATATCAAAAAAATGTTTATCTTCAACATTTTTTTCTTCTCTATCCAACACCATCAACCGTGAACTATCGCGCGGTTCCAGAGGAACCTGAGCGATAAGCTGTTTGGGTAAATTGTAATCAAAATCACTAGTTAACATTTTAAAGTTTTCTTTTATTTAAATTATGCTCATCAAGAGTTCTGGCATAATACATCTTTCCGTCTTTACCGGATAAGAAATACCAATAATCATTTTTCTCGGGATTAATAACAGCGTTTATCGATTTTAGCCCAGGGTTGGCAATTGGGGTCGGGGGAAGACCCGGATACTTGTAAGTATTCCAAGGAGAATCGACATCTCTTTCCTTATCTGTCGTAAAGACGTCTCCGCTTCTATCTACCGCATAATGCACACTGGAATCGAGTTGTAGAGCCCAACGATTATGAGCTCTACGCCACAAAATATCAGCGACCATTTTTCTATCCTGTTCTGTTCGCGCTTCTTTTTCTACCAGACTGGCCATGGTAAGTATTATATTTCTGTCATAACCAGCACCGGGAGATTTTATTCCCAGCTCCTTGTTGCGCTGTTCTGATAATTTTTTTACAAGCTCGCCAAGCGAAACATTTTTGAAAACTTTATACGTTTCCAAGCCGCTCATATCCAACGAATTAAACTCTTTATTTCGTTGGTCGGAAAATTTATTAATAATATCCTGTAAAGTCGCGTCTTTAAAAACACGATAGGTTTCAGGAGCCAAATTCCCCTCCAGATTAACTGTTTCAAAAGCGGCATTTGGCCCCAATGGTTCAGCTGGCTTTCCGGTATACAAATACACATCATCAGTACTGGAAGCAAAACCCTGCTTCATCAAATAATCGGCTACCTGACGTAAATTCCATCCGGGTATAATGGTTAGAGTAACTTCCGGCCTAGGCGGAATCGGAGCATATTGCCGAGTGTGAGTTTTTTTGTAATACCAAGCGCCAGACCCTAAAATTAGGGTGATAATAAAAAAACAAACGTAGATTATTTTTTGGTTAAAATTCATAAGATTAAATATGCCAATTTTCTCTAGCCCACTGCAGTCTGTCTGGCACACCGATATCTACCCAAGCCCTGTCGGACTCGTAAACATACAGATCTTTCATCTTGGGAAAAACATCATATTCAATACTAAAAGATTTTTCTACTGGGAAATATTTTTTTGCTTGCGCGTTAAATATATATATGCCGCCATTTATATGTCCCGACTGATGCAACCCTTCTTTTTCTTTAAATTTTTTCAGATGAAATTTTTTGTCATATTCTAACGTACCATAACTAGCCGCATCTTCTACTTTACTTCCTAAAATAATACCATCACTATCTGGGAGTAAATATTTTACCATGTCAGCCAAATCTATGGTGGTCAAAACATCGCCGTTTAGAATTATGGTTGGATCATCTGGCTTACTAACATACTCCAATGCGTGTTTTATAGCTCCACCAGTCCCAAGTCTTTCCTGTTCAATTGCATAAATTAAATCTACATCATCTTTATGCAAGCCGACAGTTTGGTGCAAAACTTCTGCCAAATGGCCTGCAGCCAACACGACTTCGGTGATACCCACACTTTTTAATTTTTCCAGTTGCCACTCCAAAACTGTTTTGCCTTTTATTTCCAACAAAACTTTCGGAATGCTTTTGGTAATTTCACCCAAACGAGTAGACAATCCTCCGCAGAGAATAATGGCGTTCATAAATAATTTAATAAATTAATTACATGGTATGCCAAAATAGCGACAAAAGAAGCCACACCAAGCCCGCCTAAAATATCTAGCGGGTAGTGCAGACCGGCATACACCCTACCCCATACCACCCACAAAGCCATGGGTAATAGAGCCCAAGCACCGGGTAAATGAAAAATACAGGCCATAAAAAATATCAAAAATGCTGACATGCTGTGGTCTGATGGGAAAGTTTTCCAACTCATTAGCGGTTTAAATAAAAGTTTGGTTTGAGGATTGGTGATGTAAGGTCGTGGTTCGCGCACAGACATGCCGATCAAAATATTTATTAACCAAGCAATTAACCAAGCAACACCAAAAAAAACTAAAGGCAAAAACACTAATCGCTTATTTGGCATATTATCTATCAAATCGCTGGTTATATACCATCCTATCATGGCTACAATCACCCACTCTGCGCCAGCCCGACCAAAACTATCTAGCAATTTAGACTTGCCTATGAGACCGTTGATTTTTAACAAAATTTTTGTGTTTAAGTCCATATTTTATTCTGATACTTTATCAGTTTTGGTTCTGTTTGGCAATGCTGCTCAAGACTTGAAATTATTATAAAAAGTGCTATAATTTCAACTGCTAAGCTCTCTAACAGAGCTTTATCCACAGTGTACTTTGATAACTTTTGTGATAAAATACGAACTATTGAATACTCCATAAAAATTTAGTTTACTAGTTCATAAATATATGGCACGCTTCAAAGACCATGCAAAGGCAATAGAATTAAGGAAGCAAGAAATGAGTTACAGCCAAATTAAAAAGGCCTTAAATGTACCAAAGAGCACATTGAGCGCCTGGTTGCGAGGACTTCCATTGACCAAAAAACGTATCCGAGAACTAAGGGATAGGAATGAATTAAAAATTGAGAAGTTCAGAGAAACCATGCGACAAAAAAAGAATAAACGGTTAAATGAATTTTATCTTCAACAAAAGAAACTGGTTCTCCCTTTAAGCAAACGAGATATCTTCATTGGTGGTTTATTTCTTTATTGGGGTGAGGGCACAAAAAGCCACGTAGCTGATTTGGCTGTTACTAATACAGACCCGTCCATGCTCAAGTTTTTTATTAAATGGCTAAAAATATGTTTCGGTATATCAAAAAAATTATTAAAAGTTCAACTGCATCTATATAAAGACATGGATATAGAAAAAGAAATTTGTTTTTGGTCTAATACTTTAAATATACCTAAAACACAATTTATAAAGCCATACATTAAACATAGTTTTTTAAAGGATATAAAACATAAAGGAGGATTTGGTCATGGCACTTGCAGTATATGTATAGGAAATGCTAGGCTAACTGAAAAAGTACTAATGGCCATAAAAACAATAACTGATAAATATTTAAAATTGCGCCTGTAGCTCAGCGGTTAGAGCAACGGTCTTATAAGCCGTAGGTCGATGGTTCGATTCCATCCAGGCGCACAGGTAAAATAATTGTCTTAAAAAACCACACAACCAAACAAGGAGAGAAAGATGGGTAAAATAAGACTCCCTGACGCAAGGGTTAAGCCTAGGCGAGTGAAAAAAGAAAAACCACAGGCCAAAAAACAAAACGATAAAAAGGTTGAGAGCCCAGAAACCAAAAATCAAGATGTTGATTTGGTTAGCAAGCTAGAAGAACTATGTATTGAAATTTTTGCTCATTGCGACATGGATCGGAATGTAGGTATTGCTGGCAACACAACCAACTCCTTTGAAGCCGCCAATGTAGCCCATGGGGTGCTCGATATCATGCATGGTGATAGTAGTAAGTGGAGACATGATAACCAAAAACGCATTGACGACTATATAGCCGAGTGGCACAGGGTACGCGAGGAAAACCACTAAAAAATATTTGTCACTAAATCAGGCGGTGCGATAATATCAATCCGCTTTTGTATTTCTAATAATTTTAAGTATTTATGTGGCTGTACACAGGGCGAAATAAGTTCAAGACCTTAGTGGAATCAAATTCCGCTTGGGGCTCTATTTTTTTCAAAATAGCGCACAACTCTTTACTTCAATTCTACTTCATGATGAAATAGAATAAAGACCAAATCGAAAGGAGGTCTATATGGAAATGGAAGATCTATTTCAAGACCTCTTTCGATTAATCGAAAAGGCTTCAGACGCGCTCAAGCTAGATACTCCGTGTAGTATAACAGCACGCGCCTACCTAAGAATGGCCGAAGACGCGACCTTTGAATTGCTTGGGGAAGTGCTTGATAATGATGAGTATAATCGCCTGCGCGCTGTCTGTGATTATTCACAGAATTATTGTTTAAAGGCAGACAATTGGGAAATGGTAGCGTTCTTTATGGAAATGTTCTGGAAAGGAGTTTATGACGGATTTTTTGGCAATTCAAAAGAAGATGATCACAGATACTACTTGCGAGGATATGCAAAAATCCGACATAGAGATTAAACAATGCCCCGTAAACTTTTCCGGGGTTTTTAATTTTAAAACCCTACCGTCGTAATCTTGCACCCTTAAGAAAAAAATGCTAGCATAAAATTAGTTGCTTAACGGAGGACAATTCATGAGTGCAGTTTTGACTCACGATGAAATTTATCGTTTGCCAAAAATAGATCTTCACCGGCACCTGGATGGTGCTGTCCGGCCAGAACTTTTGTTAAGGCTAGCAAAAGAATTGGGTATAAAATTGCCAACTTATGACTTGGAAGAACTTGTCAAACTCTATCAGATCACCGAGCCGGGCATGAGTATTGACCAAATCTTCCAGCGTTTTGCTTGGCCAATTGCGGTCATGCGCACACCATACGGACTTTTCACTGCGGCGTATGAGCAGGTACTCGATATGGCTCGTGAAAATATTATCTACTCTGAAGTTCAGCTTGCTCCTGGATACCACAGCATCTATACGGCGCCGTGGTACTCAGCAGAAATGTATGAACAAAATTTGTTTCCACCAATGACCCTGGACCAAGTAGCAGAAGCAGTGCTTGCCGGTTTCGATCAAGGCATGAAGGAAACTGGTGTGGTAGTAAATACTAACTTCTGCATTCCTCGTGAATCACTCGATGTGTGGGGACCAGATAGTGTAGAAAATTATTTAAATCTATGCTTTCGGTTCCAAACAGACGGAGTAGTAGCCATGGGTTTGGCCTGCGATGAATATAAATATTCACCGGATCCGTATATTGAATATTTCCGCAGACTCAAAGGATCTCGTATTCGCGGGAATCCTCATGGCGGTGAAATGGGTCCGGACCAACAGCGTCTACAAAATATTATGACCTGTTTTTTTGGACTTGGCGCTCATGGTATCACTCATGCTTTGCCAATTCACCAAAATAAATTTTTGATGTACATGGCAAGCAAAACAAATGTACGCATCGAACGCACGCCCCTAAGCCCCGTGCCGGGATGTTCATTAGCCGACGGACATTTGGATGTCTTATTGAAATACAAAGTTCCGGTAGTAATTACTTCCGACGATCCTGTGCTAATGCAGGCCTCACTTACCGATAATTGGGTAGCCGTACTAAACTACCACCAATTTGGCGAAGAGCAGTTTTGGCAAATGACAGCCAACGCTGTAAACACCGCCTTTTATCGCGATCAGGCACAAAAAACGCTGGTACAAGATATGTTTGTAAAGCAGGGACTAAGTCCCTCACTACTCAAATAAGGCCATACCGATAGCGGGATGGCCTCTTTTCTTTTTAAAGAAAAAATGGTACACTCTCCTCATGAATCTTATAAATAAAATCATTGTCCCTCAAAAGAGCGCTGGAGAGCGTCTCGATATTTTTTTAGCCAAAAAACTTAAAATTAGCCGTTCCCAGGTACAAAAAATGATTGGGGCAGAACAAATTTTTGTAAATAAAAAACTGCCAAAAAAACCAGGTGATAATCTAAGTGAGGAAGCGGTAATAGAAATAAAAAAACCTAAATTAACTATACAGGCGGCAACAAAAAAGAAAGCTACCCAAGTTAAATTTGAGGTAAAAATATTGGCTATAACGCCAAATTACCTAATAGTCGAAAAACCTACTGGCATGCTCGCCCACCCGACCATGGCTGAAGAAAAAAACACCCTCGCTAATTTTATAATCAAAAAATATCCGGAAATTAAGCGTGTTGGTGATGATCCAATGCGTCCAGGCATAGTACACCGGTTAGATAAAGAAGCTTCGGGATTAATGGTAATAGCACGAACACAAAAAATGTTCAATCATTTAAAAGAACAATTTAAAAACAGAACTATTGAAAAAGAATACCTGGCTTTAGCGCATGATCCGATGGCCAGAAATTGGGATGAGATTAATTTTCCAATTTCTAGATCAGAAACAAGTGATCGCATGGCCGCTATCCCAGCTGGCGAGGCTAGTCGTGGTAAAGAAGCAAAAACAGAGTTTTTAGTAGAAAAAAACTTCGTTAATTTTGCACTTGTAAGGGTAAAAACTCATACCGGACGCATGCACCAAATTCGCGTACACTTTTTAGCTTACAACCACCCGCTGGTCGGTGACCCCCTTTATTTTCAAAAAAAACAGAAACGAGTTTGGGATAAAAAATTAGGAAGACTATTTTTACATTCCACCAAACTTGGCTTTACGGATTTAGAAGGCAACAAACAAACATTTGAATCACCCCTGCCAATAGAATTAACTGAATTTCTAAAATTACTTAGATAAATTATGTCAAAAGGCTTGCTTATAATAATCTCTTCTCCCACTGGTGGCGGCAAAGACGCAGTCATAGCTCGCTTGCTTAAAATTTTTCCAAATTCCACCAGGCTGGTCACTACCACTTCTCGCGCTCCGCGCCCAACAGATAAAGAAGGTGTAACTTATCATTTTATTTCCCCACAAGATTTTGAAAAAAAGATAAAAGAAGGGTATTTTTTGGAATACAATAACTGTGTAGGCAACTACTACGGCACACCAAAAGAATATCTGGAAGACCTGCTTTCAAAACATGACTTGGTTTTCTCTAACCTAGATGTAAATGGCAAACATAGTATGGACAAATTGGGTGTAAAAAATATGTCATTTTTCCTACTGCCAGAAAGCATGGAAGTCCTAAAACAACGGGCTGAAAAACGTGGTGGTATGACTGAAAAAATGATTCAAGATAGAATCAAGCTGGCTGGCGAGGAAATAGCACAATCCAGCGATTATGACTATCCGATTACCAATTATGAGGGCAAACTACAACAAACTACCGACAATATAGCTCAAACTATACAAAGACACCTACAAAACACCCCGCCTATTGACAAAACAGTATAAAATAGCTAAGATATGGCAGTACTTAACTTAACTTCATATGACAGAAACTAATACAGCTACCGCATATAAACCAGGAATGGTAGTGCGTGTTCACCAAAAAATCAAAGAATTAAACACAAAAGGTGAAGAAAAAGAACGCATACAAATTTTTGAAGGCACTATCATTGCTGCCAAACATGGCCAAGAAGCCGGCGGAACTATCACTGTACGCAAAATTGCTAGCGGTGTGGGTGTAGAAAAAATCTTCCCTATTCACTCCCCAGCCATAGAAAAAATTGAAGTGGTAAAAGAATACGAAGTTAGCCGCGCCAAATTACACTTCTTACGCGACCCAGAATTTAAACGAAAAATGAAAGAAAAGAAAACAAAATAATCTTCAAAAAAACCTCCCGAGCGGGAGGTTTTTTGTATAAATGACCTTTGCTCAGGCCTTCACTGTTATGATATAATTTTATTAATAAAGTATAAATCAAAAATATGGTATTTAGTGAAAACTTCGAAAATTCACTCGCCAAACCACTGGCAGTAGAGAATACCGGGGATAAATCCGAAGCAAAACCTGAAACCGTGGCAAACAAAATGATAGAACTGCAAAAATTAAAGAATGAAATTAATGCAGAAATTAGCAACTTAATAAATAAGGAACTTCCTGTTGATAATGATTCGGATCCGGCAGATCGTGAGGCTATGGCTGCTTTACGAATCAAAGCTGATCAAGAGATCCAAATATTTAAAAATCTTGATGCAGAACTAATGAAAATAGATACTCAAATCGCAAATCTTGAAAAAGAAGAAGAGATAGAAACTGATACCACTAAACAAGAAATCGAATACCGCGATACGGAGGGGAAGCTAATTGGCAAAGTTTTACTTGAGATGGGTGCTAATACTCCGGAAGGCCGACAATTGAAATCTCTGAAACTTGTTGGCGAGAAAAATGGCTTGCCAACCGAGATCGACGTTCTGGAATTAACAAATCCTCATGGAGTCAAAATAACTATTGCCGAAGATATCTTCACAGGTTCATACAACTCAGAAAACAAGAGCATAAATGTTCGCCCATTGGAATACCCGCATGATCTGGCTGTTCTACTCCACGAGCTTGGCCATGCTGATCAGTCAACTGAACCAGAGTTTATGGCTTTATGGGATCAATATGGCGAACATCCTGATCCAAGCGCTCGTCCTACGGAATGGCTCAGAAATGACTTTAAAAATCTTGCCAAGTCAATGCCTGGTATTGATAAATACCTTCCTGGCGAAGAATTCCTCCAGGAGCATGGACGTCTAATGCAGGGGTTCGAACCACTAACTAAAGAAAGGGATTCTTTGGCTTCGCAAATCGAAATCCTGAGTTTAAAGTTGGCCCAGGGACCAGAGATGAAGATGCGAGCGTTGAAAGAATATTTAACACCGACCCAACTAGAGGCAAGACGTGAAGAATATAAAGGATATGAACATGAAGCGGAGGAAATTAAACGGGAAATAGCACCCCTCTCTGCACGCGCTGCAGAAGTGGATAGTCAAATAGATGATTTAAAGAAAAAAATAAAAGAAATGACTGACAATACTGATTTAAAAAAACTCCTTTCGGCACCGACCAGCATTCTTGAACGTGACGCCACTAAAAGAGCGCTCCTCTGGATGCGTAAGATCCGTGAAAAAGCTGGTGTTGACTTATTTAAGTCATCTGAAGTTCCCAAAGAAAGAATAGGACTCAGCACGCTTACGGCAAAGCAAACGGACACATGTGAAAATTCAATGGGAGCTGGTATTGCCAACCCCGAAGATACTACACGAGAATTTTCAAGTAATGATTTCTTGATGCATTCACTGGACACATATAAGGCGCGCAAAAATTTCAGAGTTAAACCAAAAGGTAAGGAAAAGATTGGATTCATGCCGAATGTTAAATCAAAAGGTGCACGTTCGTCTTCCAAGAAATAAGCCCGTCAAAAATATCCGATATTTATTCGACAATTCCAACAATTTTTTTACGCAGATCTTCAATTTTTTTGCTATCTTTTCGTACCACAGCATTTTTTCTAAGATCTTTAATTTGTTTTGTTATTTCTTTAAATTTTTGCTGCAGACTTGTTAGTTCTAATTTTATCTCCGCCATCCTTTTTAGGAGAATTAATTTTTGAGCTTGATTTTTCATATGTTGCTATTATACCGAAAAATGGTTAATAAAACAAAAAACCTCCTAAGCGGGAGGTTTTTTGTTTTATTTAAATTTATATTGTCTTCAAATATTTACCTGTCCAACTGGCTTTGGCTTTCATAATATCTTTCGGTGTACCTTGCGCAACCAATTTACCACCATGTCGTCCTCCGCCCGGACCCATATCAATTATCCAATCTGAACAAGCAATAATTTCTAAATTATGTTCAATTATTACCACCGTATTTCCTCTACTTACCAACCGATTAAGCACTTGCAGCAAATGTTTAATATCTTCAAAGTGAAGACCGGTGGTTGGTTCGTCTAATATATATAAAGTCTTGCCGGTAGAACTGCGCGACAATTCAGTAGCCAATTTCACGCGTTGCGCCTCACCGCCAGACAAATTGGTGGCTGGCTGACCCAAATGCATATAGCCCAAGCCTACTTCGCGTAAGATATTTAACTTGTCGGAAATATTTTGGATATCACCAAAAAATGTTCTGGCTTCATCAACTGTCATATTCAAAACATCAGCAATATTTTTGTTGCGATAATGTACTTCTAAAGCTTCCCGGTTGTATCTGGCGCCATTGCATTCATTGCACTGAACATAGACATCAGCCAAAAATTGCATTGGTATACGCATATAGCCTTCGCCAGCGCAGGCTTCACAGCGGCCGCCGCCTTTAACGTTAAAACTAAATTTGCCAGCATCATAATTGTTCATTCTCGCTTCTGGCAGATCGGCAAACAAGTCTCGGATAAGGGTAAATACACCGGTATAAGTGGCTGGGCTAGAACGCGGGGTGCGGCCAATTGGAGATTGGTTAATAGCAATAACTTTGTCTATATTAGCTATGCCTTTTATTTCTTTATGTTTACCTGGTTCGTCTTTAGCGCGATAGAAGTGTTTGGACAAAGCTTTGCCCAAAATATCGAGCACCAGCGTAGATTTACCAGAGCCGGACACGCCGGTAACACAAACCAGTTTGCCCAAAGGAATTTCCACATCTACATTTTGCAAATTAAACTCTTTGGCTCCGATAATTTTTATAGATTTATTGTTGGCAGATTTTTTGCCAGACTCCTTGGCACAAGTAATTTTTTCTCGGCCGGATAAATAATCTCCAGTGAGCGATTTCTTTGTTTTTTTGATTTGCGCCACTGTGCCTTGGGCCATAATTTGCCCACCACCCACGCCAGCGCCAGGACCGACGTCGATAATATAATCAGCAGCTTCCATCATAGCACTGTCGTGTTCAACTACAATCACACTATTACCCATATCACGTAATGATCGCAGAGTTTCAATTAACATTTTATTGTCTTTGGGGTGCAAACCAATGCTTGGTTCATCTAAAATATATATAACACCGATAAGACCAGTAGACAATTGGGTAGCTAGTCTAGTGCGAGTCACTTCTCCGCCAGACAGAGTGTTCATGGAACGATCTAAAGCCAAATAGCTCAAACCAACTTTTTCCAGGCTTTCCAATCTTTGAATTATTTCTTTTAAAATTGGTTTGGCAATCGCCTCTTTTTGCGTTTGGCTCAATCCGCCAGAACCAACATTTACCGGCAGTTTGGGGGATATTTTTTTCAAATATACAAGATTGTCTTCTACGCTTAGCGCAGATAAATCAGCAATATTATATTCACCTATTTTTACAGCCAAAGAATTTTTGTGCAGACGTTTGCCAGCGCAAACTGGACAAACAGTTTCACGCATGTACTGCTCTATTTCCTTGCGCACATATTCCGAATCTGTTTCCAAATGTCTTTGCAATAAATTTGGTATAACACCAGGAAAATTTGTTTTCTTGCCATCAATAACATACTCCTCAGCGCCAGTACCTTGTAAAATAATATTTCGTATTTTTTGATTAAATTCTTTTACTGGTGTATTTGTGGAAAAACCAAAACGTTCAGCTACGGCGGCAATAATTTTTTGATACCAATTTTGATTACCAGTGATTCTCATCCAAGGCTGAATAGCGCCTTCGGCCAAAGTGAGGCGGTCGTTGGGAATTACCAATTGCTCGTCTACTTCTTGGGTAATACCTAAACCAGTACAGCGCGGACAAGCGCCATATGGGCTATTAAAACTAAAGCTACGCATATCCAAAGTTGGCATAATTTTGCCGCATTTTGGACACAAACCAGAAGTAGAAAAAGTTTCGTCATTTTTGCCATCAGCCAAAATTACTAAGCCATTGCTCAAATCCAAAGCGCTTTCTACCATTTTCATTAGATCTTGTTTTTGAAAATCCGTGACTTTACCAACAACTAGTTCTACACTATACAATTTAGTAGCAGAAAACTCATATTTTGCCAGATCATTTATTTTCATCACTTTGCCATTTACCCGTATCCACTCATAGCCAGATTTTTCTACTTTTTCCAACAAATCCCCCGCTTTTATTTTCGCTTCTTTGGCCAAAGGTGAAAGCACAAACAATTCACCGCTTTTGCGAGCGCGACGGCGAACTTCTTCTAGAATTGCTCCCGGAGTATATGACTGCACCGCTTCGTGGCAATCTGGGCAATACTGCTGGCCAATACGAGAAAACAATAAACGCAGATAATCGTAAATTTCTGTGACTGTACCTACAGTAGAGCGAGGATTTTGAGTATAACTTTTTTGATCAATAGCAATTGTTGGAGACAAACCTTCAATACTGTCTACATCTGGTTTATCGCGTACTTCCATAAACTGGCGCGCATAAGAAGAAAGGGATTCAGCATAACGACGCTGACCTTCAGCATAAATAGTGTCAAAGGCGAGACTGGATTTGCCCGAACCGGATAGACCAGTAATTACTACCAATTTATTTTTTGGTATTTCCAGAGAAACATTTTTGAGGTTGTGGACTCTGGCGCCTTTTATAATTAATTTGTCGTTCTGCGGAGGCATATTTGATTATTTTGAGGAGTGCTAAATTCAGTGAACTATTGTACCAGGTTTTTGCAAGATGTCAACAGAGGCGATGGCAATAGCAAAAACCCTCCTGGCGCTTAGGCGACCGGGAGGGTTTTGATATGTTTATATAATTTATAGACTACAGATCATAATGTTTTTTTTGTTTATCACCAAGGCTAACCCCCTCTTCTATATCCGAAGCGGTTACATTCAACCTCGCAGTCCCATTTCTAATCTCATCTACTGTAAACATGTATTGTGGGTTAAGTTTGTGAAGAATCCTTAAAGCAGCTGGAGATCTACCTAAGTCTACCCCACCTTTGCCAACAAAATGTTCCTGTTTGCCGGTGTCAGATTTACCCAAGCTAACACTTAGGTCCATTTTAAAGTTTACAATAAAACCTTTAACCCCGCCAAATTTATCACAGCGATGCATACTGTCATTCTCAAATTTATCAATCGGTACTTCTATTCGGTAGTGACCACCAGTCGTCTCTCCATAACCATCTCCAAAATCCAAATCATCCAACAAATTGCCAGCTTCTCTTCCTCCTCGGAGATAAGAGCTTTTTTCCCACTCTATGTCTGTTATCTGATTATTACAAACCGGCATCAACCAGCTATCTACTATTGGCGGGCAGCTCCATGGACTTGAAATCCCTGATGCCTCTATGAACCCTCCCAAAAATAAATGGCCGCAAGATTCTTTCACTACTCCCGCAGAAATATCTCCACCTATCCTAACATCCCCACATGTATAATTTACTCTTTTACCTACATTATCAAAGCAAGTTTTACCAAGAGGACAAAGATTGCCCATGCAAGGAGTTTTGCCTCCAGATTCAACAAAAAATCTATCTCCACAAACAAACTGTTGTCTGTCTGTAGAAAGCTTCCATTTAAAACCATCGGCTTTTTTGTCAGCGGTTTCTAACGTAACTGATTTTACTTGCTCTGATGCCGCAGCAGCATGCATAAATCTTATACTACCTTCACTACCCGGCTTCTCCAATTCACTACAAAATTCCGGCGTCAACGACATAGGTTTTACCATCCACACCTGTGGCAGACGCAAATTTACCAAAGCCGGATTTATAGTGTTGAGAACAAAATAAGACGCGTAACCTATAAAAAGCCCGATAAGTGCTCCGGCAATTCTTTTTTTGGCACTACCTATTCTCTCACTATTTCCGCCGGAAATAATCCATTGCACCCCAGCAATCATTATCATCGCCGCAGCCACGATACTAGCAATAGTAAGCATGTATTTGTACATGAGTACTATAAAATCTCCGACATTATTAAATTCGGATTTACCACCAAAAGAAATTTCGGTTTTAGCTGTGCCAGCAGCCTGACACCGGCCCCATGGATCTTCTGAATCTCCACCCGAACAAGGATCCTGCGAAAAAAATCCTTCTGTACCTTTACCTGAACCCCCGAAAAGTTTTCTCTGTTTCTGACAATCTTTCAAGTGCCAACAAAAGGGATTCAATTCAGGAATTTGACTAGTATTGTCTACAGCACTTGCTGGTAAAGATACCAAAAGAGTAAATAACAATATTATGATGACTGAAATTTTTTTTGACATACCATTGAAAAAAACTTCTCTGCAAACTGAGAGGTGGTTTAATATATATTACTTTTTATTTATATCCTTCTTTGCCACCATAACCGCTTTCCCAATAAGATTTATTTTTTTCAGTTATACTAGTTTCGTCTGATATTTCCGCCACATCTATATTCAAACGGCCGCCTTCTAAAATCTCTTCGACTGAAAATAAATACCTCGAATCAACTTTATAAAGCTCGTCAGCAATTTTTTCCCACCAACCCAAATCTACACCACCTTTCCCAACTAAATGAGATTTGTTTGATACTACCCACGAATTTTTAATCATTAAAAAATCTACTGCAAATCCTTTAACTCCTCCCCAATTTCTATCCGAGACAGGACTTTTCTCATCACCACATAGAGGCAGTAAACCTTTAACTGCCTGACTCGATTCTGACACAGAATAACGACCTTCTTGTGATGTTCCTTTGCCATCATCCCCAAATGAAAATCCTTTCATAAAATCTGTTTTATCGGCTACCCCCACCACATCACCATCATCTACAGCAGCCCAAAACTTGCTCATGTCTTTACAAATCATCAGCAACTGAATTTTTCCTGTAGGCGGACAATCCCATGGACCTCCGAGATCACCGGCCTGATTTGATATGGCCCCTGAAAAAAAACCACAGTTCTTAAAGGGACTTGTGTAGGATATCTTTCCAGTCATTCGTACGTCTCCACAACTATAACTTTTTTCATCAAGAGTAAAACATGATTTTTGATTACCTCCTACAGGGGGACAGTAATCTCCTCTGCAAGGAGTTTTGCCTCCAGATTCAACAAAAAATCTATTACCACAATAAAAATTTAACGTACTAGCCGGTTTTGTCCACTTAAAACCATCTGCTTTCCCCGCGGCTGTTTCTAGAGTAATTGGTCCCTGATTTTCCAAGGGTGCGGCAAACATAAATTTAATCTTTCCTTCATCTTTAGGATCGAGTTCACTACAAAATTCTGGCGTTAAACTTTGTGGTCTTACCAACCAAACTTGGGGCAGGCGCAGGTTAACCAAAGCAGGATTAATAGTGTTAAGAATAAAATACGACATATAACCTATAAAAAGCCCGATAAGCGCCCCGGCAATTCTTTTTTTAGCACTATTGATAGCATCGCTATTGCCAGCAGAAGTAATCCATTGCATACCAGCAATAATTATCATTACCGCCGCCACAATACTGGCAATGGTCAGCATGTATTTGTACATGAGGACTATAAAATCACCGACGTTGGAAAATTCGGATTTGCCGCCAAAAGAAATTTCGGTTTTGCTGGTGCCGGCCGGCAGACATCTTCCCCACTTTTCTTCGCCTACCCCTCCTACACAAGGAGCAACTGAGGCATCCGACACAAACCCTTCTTCACCCGTACCGCTACCACCAAAAAGCTTCCTCTGTTTTTGACAATCTTTAAGATGCCAACAAAAAGGATTTGTTTCGGGAATATTGCTAGTATTATCTACCGCACTAGCAGGTGAAGCTAAAAAAACAGTAAATAGAAATACTGTAAAAATTGCAATTTTTTTAAACATAAGATTTAAAGTTGTTTAACGAATTTCTCCCATGTTTCCCAAGGCACAACGCCTTCTAGTCTTTTGCCATTTACAAAAAATGTTGGCGTACCGCCTACCCCAAACTTGTAACCATCGGCATAATCTCTGTTTACTTTTATGGCCGTAGTGCTGGCATCCAAACATTTTTTTAGTTTATCTAAATCCAATCCCGTTTCCCTGGCCAAACTGACAATATCTTCTGCGCCCAGATACACCGGTAGTTCATCTTGTTTGATAAATAAATAATTATGTACGCCCCAATACTTGCCTTGATTGTAGGCGCAGGCGCCAATTTGAGCCAGTTTCGTTGTTCCTTCATGAATAGATTCAGCTGGAAAATTTCTAAAAATTAATTTTATCTTGTAACCATAGGTACTTATGAGTCTTTGTAGTATTGGCCATTCTTCTTTAGTGTAAGGACAACGAAAATCACCAAAAACTACGATGGTTGTGGAAGCATTAGGATTACCTTGATAAGGAAACTCACCGCTTTCCAAAATTTTTCTATCTACTTTTTCGCTATTTTGATTTCTATTTTGCAGGGCCGTAAAACCGCTATACACTTGTTGCTGCAACAAATCGCCCCCACCGTGCTTTATCTGCCACCAATATTTAATGGTTATGCCTGCGAAAGCCAAAACCGTAAAAATTACCAGTCCGCCCAGACCTAGCAGCGCCACCCCCCATGTGGTTTGAAACCAACGCATAGACTAGAATACAGAATTTAGAATAAAGAATATATGATACAGGATATTATACTATATGTAGTAAAGGTTGACAAAGCTGACGTTGTGTGATATAATTAATTTACTCTAAAATGCTTCTTAAATATATATGTCTGCGAATTTTTATAACATTATTCAGTTTATTCTTGCCGCTTTATTGGTAGCTGCAATTCTCTTACAACAAAAAGGTACCGGCCTAAGCGGTGTTTTTGGCGGTTCCAGCAACATCTACAGCACCAAACGCGGTGTAGATAGAGTTTTATATCTTTCCACAATTGTAATCTCCGTAGTTTTCTTTAGTCTTTCTCTGCTTAGACTCGTCTTTTAAACCTTCTCTCAATTTTCTATGTCTTGGTCCAAAATCTTTTTTTGGATTAAAAAAAAACCAAGTTCTCGGAGCGCCACCATGCCCTCTACGAATTTTGATCAAAAATTAATAAAAAAAAACCGATCAAATCTTATTCCTAACTGGTCCCAACTCAAATACTTGGGAAGTTTTTTAACAAAAATTGAAAAAGTTATAATAAACATAGCTCTGGCCGTACTTTGCTTGTCAATTATCGGCTGGGGTATGGTCTGGTTTTTCAAAAATATGGCGCTGGTTCCAGCCAGCGGCGGAGATTATACCGAAGCGCTGGTCGGCCAACCAAAATATGTTAACCCGCTTTTTACTTCTGCTAATGCCGTAGACGCTGATCTGGTCACACTTATTTATTCCGGCCTATTCCAATTTAACAATCAACAAAAATTACTACCCGATTTGGCTAGTGATTATAATATTTCTGGTGATGGAAAAATTTACGATATAAATCTGCGCAAAGATGTAAAATGGTCTGACGGCGAAGCATTTAACGCCGATGACGTAATTTATACCTTTGAAAGCATTGCTGATCCGGAAGTTGGCAGTCCTTTACTAGCGGCCTTCCAAAGCGTGCAAGTAGAAAAAATCGGAGATTATTCTGTTCGTTTTACTTTAAAAGATCCATTTGCTCCGTTTTTAAGCAGTCTGACCGTAGGTATTTTGCCCCAACACGTCTGGGCCAACGTTCCTCCGGCTGCTGTACGACTAGCCAAACAAAACCTGCAACCAATTGGCTCTGGTCCGTGGAAATTTAGCAAACTTACCAAAGATTCCAGCGGCAATATCCAAAACTATGCGCTTGAAAGAAATGATAAATATTACAGAAACGCACCTTATCTAAAAACTTTAACTTTCAAATTTTATACTGACTACACTCAAGCAGCCAGCGCCCTAAAAAGCCAAGAAGTGATGGCTGTAAGTTTTTTACCTAGTGATTTGGCCGACAAAATTGCCGGCAAAAATTTCTTGCTATACAAATTTAAACTGCCACAGTATACTGCCCTGTTTTTTAACCAAGATGCCGCGCCTATCCTAAAAGATTCTGACATGCGTTTAGCTTTAAATTTGGCTATCAATAAAAACGAGATTTTGAGCCAAGCGCTTGTCGGTGAAGGCGATGCCATAAATTCCCCTATCCTTAAAGAGGATACTGGATATAACTCCTCGATCGCCTTTCCAGGATTTGATAAAGACAGAGCCAACCAGATTTTGGACAAAACCTGGACAAGAATCCAACCAGAAGAATTCTTTAAATCAGAATATGATGCGGCTTTGAAAACCAGACAAAATGAAATAGATGAACTGAAAAAAACCGCTGCCAGCTCTACTGCCACCACAGTTTCCAGCACCGAAGAACAAGCAGCTATAACACCCGATCAAGCGGCAGAAAAAATACAACAGATAGAACAAGAAGTCAGCGACTCTGTTCGTAAAAATATGAACGCTGAACAAAGTTTTTATAGAAAAAACAAAAGCAATGATATTTTGACAATCACCATTACCACAGCTGACACCCCGGAATATCAAAAAGTTGCCGATTCTTTGGCTAAGATGTGGAATGCCATTGGTGTAAAAACAAAGATCCAAATAGTAAACAGCAACCAGATAGGCCGAGATGTTTTGCGAGACAGAAACTACCAAGCTCTGCTTTATGGAGAAATTGTCGGCAGCGATCCGGATCCATATCCTTTCTGGCACTCCTCCCAAATCAGCTATCCGGGATTAAACTTGGCTATGTTTGTAAACCGAACTGCCGATAAACTACTAGAAGATGCGCGCGCCACCACTACCGAGCAAACCCGCGCCGACCTATACGGAAAATTCCAAGAAATTTTGGCCAAAGAAATCCCTGCCGTATTTCTCTATGCTCCGGTTTATGATTTTGTGGCCAGCAAAGAAATTAAAGGCATCACTTTCACAAAAGTTTTTTCTCCAGCCGATAGGCTCAACAACCTAAACAACTGGTACATCAAAACAAAACGTCAGTGGCGCAGATCCTAAACCAGACAAAGGGCGAGTGGCGGAACTGGTATACGCGTACGTCTCAGAAGCGTATGGAGCAATCCTTGAGAGTTCAAGTCTCTCTTCGCCCACATAATCATAATTCTTAAACACGTATCTCATAACGTAATTTAATCTGTGAGAAACTTTTATGCCTTAGTCATAAAAGTATTTAAAGTAGAAAGATATATAGTATGATCAAAGATCAGACAAGTCCGACCCATCCGCCAACTGGCGGATCAACGCCAACCGCTCGTTCCAGCGGTAGTTTTGGTGCACACCAACAAAGACAAAGGCGAGTTTTTCAAACTGGCAGAAACCAGTCTGGGGTAAATAAATTCCAAAAACCAACTACGCCTTCTTTTGCCCGTCTTAGAACCGGAATATCATCGGTAGTACAAGGAGAGAAAAAATTAAGGGTCGCTGTTATTGGCGGCCTAGAAGAAATTGGCCGCAACTGCACCATGTTTGAATATGGCGACGATATTATCCTCGTTGATTTGGGCTTACAATTCCCCGAAGAAGACATGCCTGGAATTGATTACATCATTCCCAACATGAGCTATCTGAAAGGTAAAGAAAAAAATGTTCGTGGTGTTATCATCACCCACGCCCACTACGACCATATCGGCGGCATCCCCCACCTTATTCCAATGTTGGGCTATCCGCCAATTTACGGATTACCACTTACCAATGCGGTTATCAAAAAACGCCAAGAAGATTACAAAGGCCTTCGTCCTTTAAACCTGCACAATGTTGGCTTAAATGACAAATTGGCTTTGGGGTCTTTTGAAGTGGAATTTTTCCATTTGAATCACAATATCCCAGATTCCATGGGTGTAGTAATCAAAACTCCAGAAGGCACAGTTATCCATACTGGGGATTGGAAATTTGATTATCAACCAACCGGCGAACCGCCAGCTGATCTGCAAAAAATTGCCAAAATCGGCAGTGAGGGTGTGCTGGCTCTGTTTTCCGACAGCACCAATGCTTCCCAACCAGGACATCAAATTTCCGAATCTGAAATCGGCGTCAATTTGGAAGACCTAATTTCCAAAGCCACTGGCCGAATTATTATCGGTACATTCGCTTCTCTACTTACCCGCATCAAACAGATTATTGAAGTTTCCGAAAAACTTGGCAAAGTGGTGGCGCTGGGCGGGTTTAGTATAAAAAGCAATGTAGAAATTGCCAAAGAATTAGGTTACATGAAATTCAATCCAAAAACTTTGGTAGATATGCGCCATCTGGATAATTATCCGCATAATAAAATAGTGGTAATTTGTACGGGTGCGCAAGGAGAAAAAAATGCATCGCTAATGCGCATTGCTAATGACGAACATAGAGAAATAAAATTAATTCCTGGAGATACGGTAGTGTTTTCTTCTTCAGTTATTCCAGGCAATGAACGCATGGTGCAACGCCTAAAAGATACAATTTTCCGCAAAGGCGCTGAAGTTGTACACCATCAAATGATGGACGTGCACGCTGGCGGACATGCCAAAGCTGAAGATGTAAAATTAATGATTCGCTTGCTTAATCCAAAATACTTTGTACCTATTCACGGTAATCATTTCTTACTACGTTACAATGGCAAAATTGCCGAGGGCATGGGCTATAAAAAAGAAAATATTTTTATTGCCGATAATGGCCAAGTGATGGAATTTACCAAAGGTACAGGCATGCTAACCAAAACCAAAATTCCTTCTGACCATGTGTTTGTAGACGGCTTGGGCGTAAGTGATGAAACAAATATCGTCTTGCGCGACCGACAAGTATTGGCCGAAGATGGTATGGTGGTCATTATCGCCACCATAGATGGCAAAACCGGCAAACTTATCCAAAACCCGGATATTATTTCCCGCGGCTTTGTGTTTCTCAAAGAACACAAAGAGCTAATAGAAGATCTGCGTCATCGCGTAAAGAAAATGGTCAGTGATTCTGATCCATTGTCTTGGGCTGATACCAATAACATAAAAAATAAACTGCGAGATAATGTTGGCCAATTCTTGTTTACCAAAACAGAAAAACGACCGATGATTCTGCCAGTAATTATTGAGGTGTAAAAAAACAAAAGGATATTAAAGATGTTGGAACACAAAAATCCCCTTTCGGGGATTTTTTGCTTATAAAATCTAAATAAGATATAATTGTTGCAGAATTCATTATATAAAATTTATGCCAAAAACAAACCTGGAATCTACTCGCGTAGTCATTGTCGGAACTGGCATGGTCGGCTCTACTGCCGCTTTTGCCATTATGACCCAAGGCATTGCTTCGGAAATAGTGTTGATAGACATGAACAAGAAAAAAAGCCAAGGTGAAGCTATGGATATGGAACACGGCTTATCGTTTGTACCCGAAGCAAAAATTTGGGCCGGAGATTACAAAGACTGTAAAGATGCCGATGTGGTGGTAATCTGTGGTGGTATGGCGCAAAAACCTGGCCAAACCAGAATGGATTTGGCGAAAATAAATGTCAAAATTATAACCGACATAGTAAAAAATATTAAAAAATATACCAAAAAAGCGATAATTTTGATGGTTACAAATCCATTAGACGTTCTCACATATACCGCTTTAAAAGTTTCTGGTTATCCAAAAAATCAAGTTTTTGGCACTGGCACAACTCTGGATTCTTCCCGGTTTAGATACTTGCTTGGCGAAAAATTTAAAATTGATTCACATAGCATGGGCGCCTATCTAATTGGTGAACACGGCGATAGCGAAGTGCCAGTTTATTCTCATGCCAATGTCATGGGAGAAAATATCAAATCACTTCCAAATTACAACAAAAAAGATACTGTCCTTGCTTACAAAAAAACAAAAAATGCCGCTTATGAAATAATTTCTAGAAAAGGCGCGACTTACTATGGCATAGCTGCGACTATCGCCAGAATTGTTCAGGCGATTTTAAATGATGAAGATCATATCTTTCCAGTTTCTTCATTTTTAAATGGTGAGTATGGATTAAAAAATGTCTGCCTCTCATTGCCGACAATTATCGGACGTAGCGGTATTAAACGAATGATAAGTTTAAAACTTAGTGAAGATGAATTAAAAAAATTGAAAAAATCAGGACAAGTTATCCGCCAAGCCTTAGATGATGCGGGGGTGAAATAGATTAATTTTTGAATAAAAAACAGAAACAAAATAAAATAATAATTGTATAAACAAAATCACCTCTTTCGAGGTGATTTTGTTTTGCATAGTATAAGCCGAATTTTGTTTCCGATTTGCATCGGATGATGATCATTTCTCTAGGATTGATATTACTAACAATCTCAAGCGAGCGAACTTTTTATCCTGACCAGGTCAGGACTCTGCTCTTGCGTTCAAGTAAGGATTTAGCCGTTTCATCTCTCAACTTGTTACCTCCATTGAGAGTTAAGCATTAATTTTTGATTTCCCAAAAATCTGAGATTTGCTTTCTTTTTTCTTTCGAAAAAAAACGTTTCTGCTCGCACCTCTGGCCTTACGGCCGACGGGAATTACCCGCTACCCTTCTCCTTAATTTTCATTTAGGGAACGTTCGGACTTTCCTCCCTGATTTTCATCAAGGCGATCATCGCTATGCGCCGATATTATATCACAAATTAGCCATTTTGTCAATCTTTTGGATAAAAAAGAGGCGACCAAGACACAAACGCCTTCGTTCCTAAGAACAGTTAGACATTCGTCTTGATCGCCTGAAATAAATGAACTATTCTACCACGCGTAACTCCTATCAAAATTGATAAGCTCCGTTATTGCGGAATTAGTCTGTTTGGATCCGTTTGTATAGTCGTAAAATCCGATTTTTTTTTCACTTTTCTCACCAAACATTTTACTATCCACCAAACGATTAAGTAAGAGTGGTGAAACGAAACGTTCGTCCTGCGAAAGACCATACCAATGTTTTGCTTTGGCCAAAATAACTTCCAGTCCAATTTCATCGCAGAGCGCGAATGGACCTTTGGGTAGGCCACAGCCCAGCTCCATTGCCAGGTCAATATCTTCTATTGAAGCAAGTCCGTTTCTAAAGCAACGAATCGCATCCAGAAGATACGGGGTCAGCAAGTGATCAGCAACAAAATTAGTGGTTATATCGGTAAGCGCCGGCGTTCTTTTGACAGCTTTATAATCATAAAAACCAATTTTGGTCTTTTTGCCAAGCATGTTTTTATCAACCAGGCTCTGAAGCTCTGCGGGTGGCGTAAAACGCTCCTCATGCAAACTGCTATGCAAACTTTTGGCCATAGCCAAGAGAATGTCGAGTCCGATATAGTCGGCCAATTCGATTGGACCCATCGGGAATTTGTAATCGGTTTTCACTGCCGAATCAATATCTTCCATAGAAGCTGGTCCGGTTTTATAGCCACGAATGGCGTCTAGAAGATATGGGGTCAGCAAACGATTTACAATGAAACCTGGTGTATCACCAACAACGATTGGCATCTTGCCCAACCGTTGGGCAAACGTTCGCCCTGCTTCTACCGTCTTAGCGCTAGTGCTTTTTGTTTTTGCCACTTCTACCAATTTCATAACCTTGAATGGATTAAAAGCATGAAAGCCAATAACCCTATCAGCACGTTTGGTGACGCTGGCAAGTTCGGTGATAGACAGTGTAGATGTATTAGAAGCCAAAATCGCACTTGGCTTGACCAAAAAATCTAGCTGTTTAAATAGGTCCTGTTTGGTAGACAATTTTTCTTCGGTTGACTCGATCACCACATCGCAATCCTTAATGTTATAGACTCTGTCTGTCCAAGTCGACCAAGATAGGTTTCCCAAAATATCGAGGTGCTCTTCTTTGCTTAGCTTCGCTTTGGGCGAAAGCGCTTCTTTTTGCAACCCGTCTTGAAACGTGGTACGTACTTCGTCTACATTTTGCTCATTGGTAAGTTTGAAAAGAACAGTTCGCAGGCCGTTAGCGGCGCAAACTCTGGCAATACCTTGGCCCATTGTTCCACAGCCAAGAACTGCTACTTTTGGATCATTCATCTGAGTCTCCTTCTGTTGTGTTTTGGTTTACAACTAGGGCAATTTTGCCTAAATTTTTTCTTCTTGTCAAGGAGGTATATAATAAGGTAATATAATGGGTAAGTATGAAAAAATTTGAACTCACTTTTGCCTTTATCCAACTGCCGTTGGACTATACAATGATTGTTTTGGCTGGCATTACCGCCTATGCTTTGCGTTTTACAACTTTCACCAAAAACATTCGTCCGGTTTTGTTTAATTTACCTTGGGAAAATTATTGGCCGTTACTGTTAGTTACGGCTTTGGGCTGGGTAATTATTTTTGCTTTTGCCGGACTCTATAACACCGGCCCAAATCGTAAATTAGCCGGAGACTTAACCCGAGTCGTACTCGCCTGCTCCACCGGCTTTGCCGCCATTACCATTTACGTTTTTTTTACTCTACAAAAATTTGATTCCCGATTTTTGGTTTTGGCTGGCTGGATTTTGGCCATGCTGTATATCTGTATTAGTAGAATAATCATGAACGGCCTAAAAAAACTTTTGCACCGTGTTGGTTTTGGACTACGTAAAACAGTTATTATTGGCAAAGAACTTATTGCCGAACAGATAAAAAACGCTATTGCTTTGCGCCCGGGTTTGGGATACAAACTGGTCACAACTTTTCCTCATTTTAATTTGGACACCAGAAATTATCTGCTTGCCAATCATCCAGATGAAATAATTTTTACTGACCCCAAGGCTCATGGCGACGAAGCTCTGGAAGCGATAAATTTTGCCAATGAACATCACATCGCTTTCAAATACTCAGCCGATCTTTTTTCCACTTTTTCCACCAATATGGCAGTGAGCACTATTTCCGGCATACCAATTATTGAACTGCGCCTTACTCGTTTGGCTGGTTGGAATAAGATTATTAAAAGATTAGCAGATATTGTCGGTAGTCTATTTTTAATAATTTTGTTCTCACCATTACTTATTTTAATTTCCATTATCGTACTTTTAGACAGTGGCTTCCCAGTGATCTACAAAAATGAACGCGTGGGACGCAATGATGATAAATTTTTTACATTAAAGTTTAGGTCCATGTACAAAAAAGATAGTACTGGCGCCCAATTTGGCAAACAAGGCGAAAAAGCCTTGCTTAAAGAAGAAAAACTGATTGCCAAACAAAGCATAAAATCCGGCCCGATTTACAAAATAAAAGACGACCCGCGCGTTACGCCTTTTGGCCGATTTCTGCGCCGCTGGAGCTTAGATGAGTTACCACAATTTTTTAATGTCTTAAAAGGTGATATGAGTTTGGTTGGTCCCCGCCCGCACCAACCGCGAGAAGTGGCCGGCTACCAACAACAACACAAAATTGTTTTGGCCATTAAACCAGGTATCACTGGCTTGTCACAAATTTCTGGCCGCAGTAATTTAACTTATGAAGAAGAAATAAATTTGGATACTTTTTATATTGAAAACTGGAGTCTATATATGGATTTAATTATTATTTTCAAGACTCCGTTTATTGTCTTAACAAGAAAAGGAGCTGTGGTTTAGTATGCGAGTAGCCCTAGTACACGATTATCTGGCGCAAGATGGAGGGGCCGAAAGAGTTTTGCATGCCCTGCACGAAATATGGCCACAGGCGCCTATTTTTGTTTTGTTTCATGATCGGGAAAAAATTAAATATATTCCGCAAACAAATGTAACGGAATCATTTTTGTCCAAATTACCGCTACATAACAGCGCCTACCAATGGTACTTACCCTGGATGCCACTAGCTACCGAAAATCACAATTTAAAAAATTTTGATGTGGTGGTTTCTACGGCCAGCATGTTTGCCAAAGGCGTGATCACCGGGCCAGACACTTTGCATATTTCATATTGCCACACGCCGCCACGATTCTTGTGGGCTGATAACTTTGCTTACATTTCCGATCTCAAACAAAACCCACTGATAAAATTTGTTCTCCCCCATTTTATTCATCGCTTACGCATGTGGGACAAAATGAGCGTAGATAGGGTAGATAACTTTGTGGCCAACTCGCGCACTGTCCAACAAAGAATAAACAAATATTACCGTCGTGAAAGCGAAGTTATTTATCCGCCCGTAGAATTAGGGTCTTGTTCTCTGCAAAAAACTAGCGACTACTATGCGGCCGGAGGCAGATTGGTGGGTTACAAAAGATTTGATCTTATAGTCCAAGCTTTTAACCGACTAAAATGGCCGCTGAAAATTTTTGGCACTGGGCCAGAATTTAAGGCACTACGAAAGATGGCAAAAAATAATATAGAATTTTTGGGCCAAATTAGCGATCAGGCCAAAGGCCAAGTATTATCTGGCGCTCGGGCTTTTATCCACCCACAACTAGAAGATTTTGGCATCACAGCTGTAGAAGCAATGGCTTGCGGAAGACCAGTAATCGCCTATGCTGGCGGAGGCGCTACCGAGACTGTGCTACCAAACGAAACTGGGGTGTTTTTTAATAAACAAACATGGGAATCATTGTTTGATAAATTACTGCATTTTAACTATGAAAATTGGGATAGCGGCAATATTCGTTCTCATGCCAATAAATTCAGTTCGGTTATATTTAAAAAAAATATAAAAAAATATATTGAGGATAGATATGAAGAATTCAAAAAGGGGCTTAATCAACAAGCTTTGATTGGCTGATATGTTAAAGATTGGTATTGATATTCGCAATTTGATGTCCCCTACCCGAAACGGCGTGGGTGAATACACTTATGAACTTTTAAATGCCATTTTTAAAATTGATAAAGAAAACCAATATTATCTTTTCTATAATTCCCATACCGATGTTACTGCCCATACACCACTATGGCCGCAAAACAATATTCACTATGTGGCTACTCGTTGGCCAAATAAAGTGTTCAATGGTTTTATAAAAATATTTGGCTGGCCAAAGTTAGACAAGTTGGTATCGCGTCACGGCAAACTGGATTATTTTTTCTCTCCCAACCTTAATTTTACCGCTCTTTCAAAAGATATTAAAAATATCTTAACAATTCATGATCTATCATTTAAATTTTTCCCCCAATTTTTTTCTGTTAAACAAAAATTGTGGCACTGGGCAGTTAGTCCAAAAAAACAATGTGAGCGGGCCAATGCTATTTTGGTTCTTTCGCAAAATACCAAACGTGACTTGGTAGATTACTACAAAATTCCGCAGGAAAAAATAAAGATTGTTCCCGGTGCTATATCTACAACTTTTAACAGCCCCGCGACAGATAAAGAAAAGATCAAACAAAAATATAACTTGCCAAACAGATTTATTCTTTGTTTAGGCGCGGTAGAACCGCGCAAAAATATTATTGGCCTAATAGATGCTTTTGAAAAAATTTACCACCAACTCCCCGCTTCTTATTCTCTAGTAATAGCTGGCAGTGGTCATGGTTGGAAAAATAAACAGATTTACGCCCGAGCTTTAGCTTCACCACTGCGAGACAAAATTGAATTTATTGGCTATGTAGACGCCGAAGATAAACCTGGGTTATACTCCCTGGCAGAGCTATTTGTTTATCCTAGCTTCTATGAAGGCTTTGGATTCCCTGTTTTAGATGCTATGGCTATGGGTGTGCCAGTAATCACCTCCAACAGGTCCTCCTTGCCAGAAATCACTGATCAGGCTACATACCTAGTAAGTCCGAATCACCCAACAGAAATTGCTCAGGCGATGATAAAAATGCTAACGAACGAAAAATTACGAGAATACTTTAAAAAATTGGGATTGGAACAGGTCAAAAAATTTAGCTGGGATACAGCGGCCAAAGAATTTTTGAGTTTGATATAATTTATCTTTGTCTCAAAATCAATCTGCCTTTTTGGGTATCGGCATATCTTCAAAATATAATTCCAACGCTTCTTGCAAAATTTTTAGAGCTTATTTTTTTGTCTTTCCAAAACTAGAAACTTCTACATCTAAACACCAAGAAACATAGTGTTTCCCCTCTTTCCAAACCACTTTTTTTAGGTCAATTTTGCGCATATATTTATATTAATCTACTCAGATTAACAATCATCCTGTAATTCAAAACCACCTGTCTAGGTGGTTTTTTGATGAAGTTCATTAATATGTTCAACCAGTGATCTTTGGTCTTCATTTGCTCTTCGCGCGGCATCAATAAAAACTTTTTTCTTCTCTTTATCTGAGGCATGCAGAAAAAAGTCCGCAAAATTACCGGTTTTCTTTTTTTCTTTATTTCTAGTAAAAAAATTGAATATTTTCATAACATCTTACTTAGCATATCCTTAGTATACTGCTCATTAATAAATTCGTCAATCTGCGGACTATCACGCTGAATTTTTACCATTTCATCGACAGTATTTTTCTCAAAGTCTTTTTTAACCAAAAATACAGTTACTCTTTCATCAAACTCCTTCCTAACGCGACCGACTGTGTCTTTTGCTCCAAAAAACTGTTCTATAAATGAATCTTTTGGAATGTTTCTGCCCTCGGCTTTTTCTCTCTGCTGAGTAAACCTCCATGCTGTTTCTGGGTTTTGGTATACATAAAAAATAAACACGCGCCGTCCTTTATTCAAAGATCGGTTAATGTTATCTACTGCTTTTTCATATCTTGAAAAAGTTCCATCCAATACAAAGCTCTGCTTTTGCGACAAAACAAAATCATGAATTTTTTCAACAATAAGTGATACTGCTCCTTGAAATAAGTTGGAATTGTTACCCGTATAACCTGGTAACAAAATGCGCACATCATCTCCATCAATACGAATGACTTCGTGCTCGCTACCTTTTTCCAGAATAGAAATTATATTTTTTGAAAATTCGGTTTTTCCGGCACCAGGCGAACCGGCCATAAAAACCGATACTGGTAGCTCATCAGGTCGATACTTGTTTGTGTCGGTTAAATCTTTAGCGATTCTCTTTCTATTATTTTTTGCGAATATAATAGCCGCCGATTGTATGTTTTCATCACTCATATATTTTGTTCTCACACAATAATTAACCTGTACCAGTAAACACTAGAAATAAATTTATTCATCTTTAATTGTATCCTCAATTTTTTGTTTTATTTCTTCTGCCGCTCGTCTGTGTTGGTCACGCCCTGTTGTATCTACGCCACGTATGCCGGTTGTTGCCGCCACTATTGATGAACTGTGGTACTGCAATATTGAGCTAAGCCCGTTTAACTTTGCAGTTTTTTCCATTGATTTAATCTGATTTCGTAATGCTTCCTCTGATTTTTGTTGAACTTCGACAGACTTTTTTAATTCTTCTCTACTTAATTTTAGCTCTTCTCTTTGTAATCTCAACTCATCTCTTTGCAAAACTACTGCATAAATAACGCCTAAAAAGGCTAGGCCAGAAAAAAGCGCATTAATACCCCCAAACATATCCCCAAAGAAACCCCTATCAGATTTTTCAGGAAAAACCTGGGATACAATAAAAAAATACGCTACAAATACTAGTAGAGTTACAATAATTGATAAAGAAATTTCCTTAAAATTACTTTGCTTCATAAATATAAAACAAAAATATCAATATACTACCTCACCTTGAATATTTCAAATGGGCATGCAATAATTGATTCTAACACAGGGAGTAAAAAGTGCAACTATGAACCCAAAAATCCTCATTCTCCACGACTACTTCATCTACAAAGGCGGCGGCGAGCGGCTAGTGATTAGCTTGGCTAAAAATCTGGGGGCAGATATTGCCACGGCTTTTATTGCTAAAGACGCCTTTGATCCAAGAGAAAGTGGAATAAACACAATTGAACTCTACAAAGAAAAAGCTTGGTCGCGCTTGCCCGGATTTAGATATCTGCAAGTCCAGTTTTCTTTTTTATTTAAAATTGGTTTTGCCAAAAAATACGACGTGATAATTTATAGCGGCGATTGCTTGATAGCACTTACTAGATTACGAGATAAGAAAAACATTGCCTACATGCATACCCCGCCCCGACATTTGTATGACGCCTACAAAGAAAGATTGAAATCATACCCGCTTTGGAAAAAAATAATTTTTGTACCATTTGTCTGGCTCAACCGTTGGCGTTTTTCTTATCTAGCCAAACGCCTAGATGTGATTGTGACTAATTCCAAAAATACACAAACGCGTATAAAAGAATATTTAGGCTTTGATTCTACTGTTGTCTATCCACCCTGCAACACTCTACCATTTAAAAATCTTGGCTATGGCGACTACTTTTTCTCTTGGGCACGACTTTATTCCATAAAACGAGTAGACAAGATTGTAGAAGCGTTTATTGGCATGCCAGACAAAAAATTAATTGTGGCTTCTGGTGGTCCAGAGCTGGAAAAAATTAAAAAGATGGCCCAAGGACATGCAAATATCACTATTTTAGGTTGGATAGATGATAATCAACTATTGGATTACTTAGGCCGGTGCCTAGCCACCATTTATATCCCCATTCGCGAAGATTTTGGTATGAGTGCGGTAGAATCTTTTGCTTCTGGAAAGCCAGTGATTGGGGTAGCTGAAGGTGGTTTACTAGAAATTATTGATAACAACAAAAACGGCCTCCTTCTACAACCAAACTTCTCATTAGAGGATATGCGGACAGCTGTACACGAGCTAACTCCGGCCCAGGCCCAAACCATGGAAAACGCTTGCTATGAAACAGCTAAAAAATTCAGCGAACAGGCGTTTATAGAGAGCATGAAAAAGATAATAAACGCCTCTTAGATTAGCAAAATCCTGCCTCAAAAAATTTTCAAATCTATACACAGGCCAGCACATCAAAAAAGTGGTATAATATACCTGTATTTTTGAGCGCCAACTCCAATGTCAAAAGGAGAAAAGAAAATCCACTTGCGACGCTGCGCTCTGTGTCAAAAAGTTGGACACAATAAGTCCACTTGCCCAGAAGCAGTGGCGCAAATAAATACCAATAAAACAGCGTCCCAACCGCTTAAGTTTTTTGTACATCATGTAAATTACAATAATCACCAATCTCCTCATCTAGTAAACTTAAAAGAACACAAAAAAAGTCTTTATGAAGATGTCCAGTCTGTCGGGCCGAAAAAAACTACTGAATTTTATTTTGACCACAACGAACCTGTAAAACCAATTCCAAAAATAACTGCGCCGTCTTTTAATCCAAAACAAAAAAACACAACCCCGAAGTTCACTCCCCCATCTCTTCGTTCAAAAATCTCCAAACTAAAAGAAAACATAAGATCCGGCGCAACTAAAATCACCCAAAGTGTTGCGCCTAAACATTTGGTGGGAGTAACTGCCATGATTTTGTTTATATTATTCGTCCCAACCAGAGCCCGCACTTATTACTTTAACCTAAAATCAACAGCCGATAAAATTGCTGACAATAGCACGGCTGGATTTTCAGCCCTCCATGACTCCACTTCCGCTCTGATGAGCGGCAACCTAGAAGGTGCCCAGCAGTCCCTGACTGGCGCTCTACAAAATTTTGACCAGGCTGTTACTGTTTTAAACAGCGAACATCAAATTTTACAAAAAATAGTTTCAGCTGTGCCGATTGTAAATGGCGAAATGCAAAGCCGCCAAAGATTAATTACTGCCGGACAAGAAATTTCTTTGGGTAATACTTACTTGCTTAAAGGATTGTCTGAAATTCGAACTAATAGTTCCACAATTACCAAAAACTTGGCCCTGCTAGGCGAACACCTGAGATTTTCCTTGCCACACTACCAATCAGCCCTGGTTGATTTAAACAAAGTTGACTCTGATGTTTTGCCATTTGAATACCAAAGTACTTTTAAAGAATTTCGCATTCTCTTTAATGCCTATGTTGGTGATCTAGAAAAAATCGCCAAACTAAACAGCGCTGTACAAGAAATTTTCGGAGGCCAAGGATTGCGCCGCTATTTGCTGGTCTTCCAAAACCCAGACGAGCTCCGACCGACAGGCGGATTTATGGGTAGTTTTGCTTTGTTAGATATTAAAGATGGCGAAGTTGTAAAAATAGATATACCGGGGGGCGGTACCTATGATTTACAGGGCCAACTTTCAGAATATGTTATACCACCTACTCCACTTTTACTTTCCAATAAACGCTGGGAATTCCAAGACGCCAATTGGTTCCCGGATTTTCCGGCCAGCGCCCAAAAAATACTTTGGTTCTATCGCCATAGCCGCAACCTGACAGCTGACGGAGTAATCTCTATTAATGCCAGCGTCCTCTCTCGCCTACTTTCTATCATCGGGCCAGTAGCCGAAGAAAATCGTGATGTGATTTTAGATAAAGAAACTGCCCTAACTACAATTCAAAACATAGTTGAATATGGACCGGAGAAAAAAGCCAATAAACCAAAACAAATTTTATCTGATTTAGCCCCGTTGTTTATAAACAATTTCAAAAAGATGAAGGCTGGTGAAGTTCTACCAATGCTAGCCAACCTACAAGAAGCTCTGCAACAAAAAGAGATCCAGTCTTACTTTACAGACACTAAAACCGAAGATACTATTAAAGAATTTGGCTGGGGCGGGGAAATATTAAATACAAATCCAGACCAAGATTATTTATTTATCGTAAACACCAACATTCAAGGACAAAAAAGTGACGCTAGAATAAAACAAACTATTAGTCACCAAGCAGTTGTTCAACCAGATGGCACTATTTTAGATAGCGTGGTAATATCAAGAGAACATACTGGCCAATCGGAAGAGAAGTTGTACGGACAAACCAACATTGATTACCTGCGAATCTACGTACCAGCTGGTAGCGAATTGGTACGAGCCAGCGGATTTATCTGGCCAGCCGAACAAAGCTTCAAGGCCCCAGAAAGTTGGTATGAAAAAGATTCCACTCTAAGCAATCTGGAAAAAGATGTTAGCATAGACGATAAATCAGGCACACGGATCACTAGTGAATTTGGCAAAACAGCTTTTGCCAATTGGATCATTACTGAACCGGGACAAACTACCCAAGTACAATTTATTTACAAACTGCCATTTAAAGCTTGGGAGGAACCTAAAGATTCAAGCTTAAATAATTTGGCAAAAATATTTCAATCAGAAGACCCTAGTTCCAAATATCAACTGATAGTTCAGAAACAATCTGGCATAAACAGCGGCTTTGATAGCCAAGTAATATACCCGGAAGGCTGGACACCGATTTGGCAAAATGGCAGCGGTCTAACGTTAGCCGCTAATGGCGCGGCCATTAACCCCGCCGAACTGAATAATGACAAAATTTGGAGTTTGGTGATGAAAAAAAATGAATAAAGATTTAAATACTTAAAATAATATTTATGGAAGAACCATCTTTCTCGTCTAAACCGCTCGTAGAGGCAGAAGGCGCAGAGATAAAGAAAAAGAAAACCGTAAGAAAAAAACGTGAAACCAAAAAACCCGAAGAAGGCTCCACCAAACAAACTAAGTTATCTCGACAACTGACTCAAATTTACCAAGATAACGAGGGGCATTTGCCTGATATGAGAAAAATTAAAATTAAAAAAAGAAATAGTGGATTTAAAGCTTTTTTTACTATTATTTTTGTCGGCGGCCTGTTGGCCGCAGTAGCTTGGATTGGGTTATACTTGATGCCTGGCAACAAAAAATTCTCTGAAGATCAAATAAATCTAACTATTGCCGGTCCGCAAGATGTGACAGCTGGTACTACCACGACTTATAAAATCCGCTATGAAAACAATCAGAGTTTGGCTCTGAAAAAAGCAACTCTAAACGTGCAATATCCAGAAGGTTTTACTTTTATATCCAGTGATATTGAAGCAAAAAACCCTGGCCATACTGAATGGGAGTTAAATGATATTGGGGCTCACAAAAAAAATGAGATTGCAATTACCGGCATAACTTACGGATCGCTCAACCAAAAACAATCTTGGCGAGTATTTTTAACTTATCAGCCGGAGAATTTTGGTTCCGAGTTGCAAAAAGCTTCATTTTTGGACGTCTCTGTAGCCAATCCACCATATTCTCTGGCTATTTCTGGTCCCAGCAAATCTATTACCGGCAATGCCGCCGAATATACCTTTACTGTAAAAAAAGAATACGATTCCCAAACAAACAAACTTGAACTTAAACCGTCCTGGCCAAAAAACTTCTTTATAACCTCTTCTTCGCCAGCTCTAAGCAAAGATTCTAAATGGACAATAGAGCCAAACAAAGCTACTTCTTCCACTTCTTCGGTTAGCACCAACTGGACATTTAAAATTATTGGAAAATTCTCCAGCTCCACAGAAAATTCCGGAGATATTTCTGGTACGCTTTTTACCACAAACAACAAAAGCTCATTTGCTTTGGCAACAGCCAAAACTACTACTGAACTAACCCAAAACGACCTTGATCTTAGTCTGGCTATAAACGGATCTCTTGCCAATTTCAGCAGTCAACCCGGAGACACTCTAAATATTACTTTGGCCTTAAAAAATCAAAGCGCCAATGATTTAAAAAATGTTACTTTAAAGCTTATCCTAGACACCCCTTCAGCCAAAAACCAAAGCCTGCTGAACTGGTCAAAAATTGAAGATAAATTTGACGGCGACAGGCAAGGTATCCAAATTAGCGACAGCGTCAGGCGCGGAGAAATTACCTGGAACAAAGCAAAAATACCAAATTTGGCTAAAATAAATAAAAACGGAGATGTTGGCCTTGATATTCAATTGCCAATTAAAGACAACTCTTCCCTTGATTTATCTACCCTAAAAGGAACTTCGCAAATCACGGCTGTGGCAGAAGTAACTTTCAAAGACGCAGACGGCGTCTCTCATACCTTTTCCAGTAATCAAATAGTTATTACTGTAAATTCTGATTTCAAATTTGAAGCTCGTGATTCAGTTTCAGGCAACGGAGAAAAGCACTCGGTAAACTGGGTATTAACGAATAATTTTCATCCTTTAAAGAACATTGTCATGTCTGCTGATATCTACGGTGATGCCAAGGTAGACCTGCCAAATCCAGCTCCAGCCGGAGAAATAAATTTTGACTCAGCCAACAAAAAAATTACCTGGACAATTGCTGAGATGCCGGAAAGTGTGGACACTCTGGCTTTACCAATTATGGTGACTCTAAATAAAATTAACCCAACTCAAGAACTTTTAATTTCCAAAGTTCATATTCAAGCCGAAGATACTGTAACCGGAGAAAAATTTGATTTTATGGGTGAAGAAGTGGGTTTAAATCGATAATTACTTCCGCAAAAATTCTTTTATCAGCTTCTCGGCCAACGCGACATCGCTATTTTTTATCCAGATAATTTTTTTGTCGCGTTTAAACCAAGTCATCTGTCTTTTAGCATAACGCCTGGTATCGCGTTTTAAAATTTCTATAGCTTCACTTAAAGTCGCTTCACCGCGCAGATAAAGTCCTATTTGTTTATAACCAATTCCACTCATGCTTGGCAAAAACCATTTATACTTTTTAGCCAATGTTTTGGTTTCTTCTACCAACCCCTCTCCGATTTGTTGATCAACGCGAAGGTTTATACGGCTAAATAATTCTTCACGCGGCAAATCTATGCCGATTTGCAAAACTTGATAAATCGGTTTTGACTTGGTGCGTTGTTTAAAAAATGATTCCCCGCTAGACATAAATACCTCCAAAGCCCGTAAAACCCGTCTGGAATTTTTTAAATCTATTTTTTCGGCAGTATCTGGGTCCATCTTTGCCAGCATTTCCACCAATTCTGGCAATTTTTTATTTTCCAATTCAGTTCGTAAATCCTTGTTTGGCTGGACTTTGGGAATATCCAAATTGTCTATCAGCGCCTGTATATATAAACCTGTACCACCCACCACTATCGGCAATTTATTTTTCCCCAAAATACTGGCAATTGCTTTTGTCGCCAGAACCTTATAATCAGCCAAACTAAACTCCTTGCGAGGATCTATAATATCCACCAAATGATGCGGAATACCTTCCACCACATACTCTTTTCCCGCCCACTCACCTACTGGTTTAGCTGTGCCAATATCCATTTTCTTGTAAACTTGACGCGAATCGGCAGATATAATTTCGCCGTTGAATTTTTTTGCCAATGATAAACCTAGATCTGTTTTGCCAGACGCTGTGGGTCCGAGGATAACAATAATTTTAGGAAGAGTAACTTCTTTCAGAGATTTCTTTTTTTACTTTGTTTATGAAGTCTTCTTTGGTCATCTGGATTTGATCTTTCTGACCACGTACGCGTATCATCCAGGGCTCTCCGGATAATTCTTTATCGCCCACTACTACAATATATGGAATTTTTTGACCAGCAGCTTTGCGCACTTTATTACCAATAGTTTCATCGGCTTCATCTATGGCCACCCGCATTCCTTGGGCTTCTAGCTCTACACCCAACTGTCTGGCGCCATCTACATGCTTGGCTGATACCGGAGCTAACTGTACTTGCACAGGTGAAAGCCAGACTGGAAAAGCACCGGCATGATGCTCTATCAAAACTGCTAAAAATCTTTCTATAGAACCCATTATCGCGGCATGAATCATTACCACTCTTTCTTTTTCACCTTGTTCATTTATACAAGTAAGATCAAAACGTTCTGGTTGATTGCGATCAATTTGAATAGTAGCTACTTGCCAATCTCGGCCAATGGAATCTTTGGCTATAAAATCTATTTTTGGTCCGTACATGGCCGCTTCGCCAATTGCTTCAAAAGCTTGGGCGCCGCGCTCTTTTACAAGTTCCCGTAATTGCGATTCAGTTGTTTCCCAAACTTCTTTTGTGCCTAGATACTGTTCAAATTTTGCTGGATCGTGAAGAGATAGACGAACTCGCAAATCACTAAAACCAACGGCTTTGTAAAAACGTTCAATAATATCCCAAATTTTAAACATTTCTTCCTTTACTTGGCTTTCGCGGCAAAAAACATGGGCATCATCTTGAGTAAAACCGCGCACCCGCAAAAGGCCATGCAACTCTCCGGTCTGTTCATCGCGGTAAACCATCGTAGTCTCGGCATAGCGCTGTGGTAAATCGCGATAACTTCTAGATAAGTGGTTATATATCTGAGTATGATGAGGACAATTCATGGGCTTCATGGCAAACTCATGACCTTCGCGAGTATTTACCTTTAGCAAATCATCTTTAAATTTAGCCCAGTGACCGCTGGTTTCGTATAATTCTTTTTTGGTTATATGCGGAATAGTAACTTTCATATAACCGCGCTCTTTGCGCAATTCCCAAACAAAATCATCCAGAGTGGTGCGTAGTAATGTGCCTTTTGGTGTCCATAAGGCTAAACCAGCGCCAACCAAATCGGAAAAAGTAAACAGATCCAACTCTGCTCCCAGTTTTCTATGATCGCGTTTTTTGGCTTCTTCCAATTGTAATAAATACGCATCTAGTTCTTGGGCAGTAGAAAAAAGCAAACCATAAATACGAGTAAGCATTGGATTTTTTTCACTGCCACGCCAATACGCCCCAGCTACTCTGTGTAATTTTAAACCATCGGCGGGAATTTCTTTGGTGTTTTCCACGTGGCCACCGCGGCACAAATCTTGAAATGGGCCGGATTCGTAAATTGTCAGCTCTTTGCCATCTTCGGCAAATTCATTTATTAATTCCAATTTAAAAGGTTGATCTTTTTCTTCTTCTTTGGCTTCGGCCACAGATACTTTACGGCCAACAAATTTATGGTGGCCTTTGATGATTTTTTTCATTGTTGATTCAATTTTTTCCAGATCATTTTCGGAAATCACCACTCCATTTGGAAAAAGAAAATCATAATAAAAACCATTTTCAATGGTTGGGCCAATAGCCAATTTGGTGCCCGGATACAACTCTAAAACAGCTGCAGCCAACATGTGGGCAGCTGAATGGCGGATATTATCTAAATGCATTTCACTCATATTTATAGTTCTTTAATTAAAAACCCCGTACGCTTTAATGTATCGGGGTCTTAGCTTCTTGTCAAATTGCTACTGCACATTTTTTACAATCACCTGTACCCTATCAGCCACTGCCGGTGCGCTGCGCATCCAAGACGGAGAAAACTTCACGTCTACGCCCACTACATGCCCCAGACCAAAAACATATCTTTCAATTTCGTCTTTGCTTTTTCCAAAAAAATTACCATCCGCCAATTTATCGCCATTGGCATCCAAAGTTACCAAAACATCCTGATAAACTGAAAATCTGGCTTTGGATTTGTCTAAATCATAACTGGCTAAAGAAACTTGCGGTTCTTTACTGACAGACAAAACTTTTTCTGTAGCTGTATCTATCCGACCAGAAATTTCTTTAGCTAAAACAGATTTTAAATCATCGGTGTTATAAAAAACAATCACCACGGTACTAGTCCCGGAAAGATTAAATTCAGTAACTTCTTCTCCAGCTTTGCGATCCGCTTTCACATTGCGGCTTGGGACAAAAATTAATTTTTGATTAAATGATCCGTTTTTTCCAAGAGAATTAGAAGTTTCTTGTTTAACTTTTTCAATATAATCTGCTTCCGCAGATTTTAAATCATCAGCACTTAGTACGCCCACGGTTCTTATACCGCCCACCATATCTTTGGCGCTGTCGGCGTAAATAACTTTTTGTTTTTCTTCATTTAGGCCTGGAATAGTAAACTTACTTGGCCCAATATTTCCCGAGGCTCCGGGCTGATCAGCATAAACAGTAGCTATAATTTCACCATTGGCTGGAACAGTGACTCTATCGGAAAGACGGAATAAAACTCCGGCGGAAGTAAGTAGACGTGTTGTTTTTACTAATGTCTGGGCTGCGTTAGTATCATTATGCAAAGTTACTAAACCACCAGCTAGTCCAGTGGTTGTTTTGTTGCCGGTTGGAAAATATTTTTGCGACCATTTAAATTCTGTAGAAGTAACTAGGCCGATAATTGATTGGTCGCTAGTTTTTTCTTTAGCAACACTAATATCTAAATTTATATTTTTGTTATCTGTTTTTGCCACTACAACAATAATAGCTTTTTTGGAAGTAAAAAATATAATTATGCCGAGTAATACTAAAGCAACTACTAAGAAAGTACCAGCAATGGTACGATAAAACCCCACCGATGGCTCGGGGACTAATTTGGTCGTAACACGATGAGTGATCATAAATTGGAACTCTAATTTCTGAAATTATTATAACACAAAAATTAAAAAATGGCTAAACTGTGCATAACTTAAAACCCCGATGCTTTTTAGCAAGCATCGGGGGCAAACTCCTTAAAAAAATAACTACCTATTTACTACGAATAATTACTTGATTGCGATCTGTGCCAACTGAAACAATGGTTACAGGCACGCCAATCGCTTCTTCAACTCTTCGTATATAGAGGTTGGTGTCTTCATTGATCCTTTGATTATCAGATTCAGACACGGTCTCTTTCCAACCAAACCAATCTCTGTATAACGGCTGGTAATCCTTCAAATTGGCTATGGTGCGCCTATTAATAGTTGCGTATTCTTCACCAAGAAGCTTATACGCTATACATACCTTTACAAATTCCAACCCAGACAAAACATCCAGTTTGGTAAGAACCAATTCATCTATGTCATTGATGCCAACAGCATACCGAAGTAGCGGCAGATCTAGCCAACCCACACGACGTGGACGCCCAGTGGTAGCGCCGTATTCGGCTCCTGGAGCACCCTCCTCGCCTCTTAAACGATTGATCAAATTTTGGTCGTCAGTAATTTCAGTAGGCATTGGCCCTTCGCCCACCCGCGTCTGAAAGCATTTAGCAATACCAATTACCCGCGCTTGATCAATCCATTTTTGGTCTACACCCAAACCATACGGAGCGTTCCTAGCAATTGTCGAGGAACGAGTAACGTATGGCACTGTGCCATACTTAACATCCAGCAATGCACCTTGAGCGCCTTCGGCCAAAACCGTTTTTCCACCAGCCAAACACCCTTCTAAATACGAGGATGTGTTGCAAACATATTGCTTTAACTGATTGGCGAATTCTTGGTACTGATTGGCTACAACATCTGGATCTAGTCGCAGATCATAGCAGCCCAATCTGGCCAATTCCAAGTTATGCTCCCGAGCCAGAATACAAACTTGCGTGCCAAAACCAAAAGGCTCTAGCATTAATTTGGCTTGCAAACCACGGCCACTCTCTTTGTCCTGATAAGCCGGGCTAATACCCTGCCTGGTGGTACCAATCGCGTTCTTACCTCGCGCTCTTTCTCGCGCTTCATCTAGCGCCTTGTGCGTCGGCAAAACAATATGCGCCATGTGAGAAAGCATGACCTGCTCCGGAGAAACATCAATTCCCTGAGCTTTAAAATCATCAATCTCATTCAAGAGCTGTTGTGGATCAACCACCATGCCAGCTCCCAATACGCACACCTTGCGTTGTAGCAAGCCAGAAGGCAAAAGATGGGTAACATATTTTTTATCATCTACCCAAAAGGTGTGACCAGCATTGGCTCCACCATTCCATCTGGCGACTACATCTGCTTTTTCAGAAAGCAGATCCACAATTTTTCCTTTACCTTCATCACCCCATTGCATTCCGACAACTACGATCAGTGGCATAACATTCTCCTTCCGCCAAACATTTTAACATTCGGTAAATAAAAAGTCTACAAAATTATATTTTTTAAGCCTTTGACTTTATAATTCTTTGGCATATACTACTAGTCATGGCCTATATACCTAAAACAATTCTGCAGGCAGGTGTAAAATGTCGTATCGTAACATTCGCCCTTTGCACATTTTGTGGCAAGAAGGCATTTCTGATGGAGTGCTAAATTGTGTTTTTCTAGGCATAATGCGAACTCTTTCGTTAGCCGAAGTTTTGGAGGATTTTCCTCTGAGATTTTTTACTCAGAGACGCGAGTCAGATTGGCTTCATAAAAGTGGTAAATTAAGGGCATACCGAAGTTTGGATTGGCATATTCAGGAAGCCAGGATCTGCAGCAAACTGCCCGGACATCTAAATAGTACAGTCCTATTAAATTCTCTGCGAGACAACCAAACTAATCAAGCAGAGCCGCGATATGAATTAGTGGTGGTAAAAGAACCGCTTCATTGGCACAATACTTCTTTACGCAAAGTTGAAGGTATTGGCCGACATGAACAAGGAGCTGTTCTTACCACTTATCGCCACTCCTCGAAAAAAAATGACGGAAGTGAAGAGGAGAAGAAAAAAAGGCGCTTGGATTTTTCGCTTTCTATGCAAATGCTGGTGATGCACGAGCTTGGACATGTCTTTGGTCTTTTTACCAAAGGAACGGGTAAAGAAAATCCCACTGACGAAGAGATAAAGGCAACCCACTGCCTAAATGACTGTGTAATGTATTGGCAGGATGATGATGAGCTCAATAAAAAAATTGAACCTCATCCGTTCTGTCCATCATGCCTGGAAAAATTAAAAGAATATTTTGTAGAACCACCGACAATTATTATAGACGTAGACGACCCCTTTGATTTCTAACATGAAACGAAGGGGTATTTTTTATTGACGTATATCAAAACCCATGCTAAGGTGAGACGGCCAATTTCGGCAAACAACGAGGGAGATACGACATGAGGAACACGGCACTTTCCATTTTCTGCACACTGATTATGGCCTGCGGAAAAGATCACGTTCCAGTATCCACACCAGTGGATATGGAATATAACGTGAGCATAGAAACGCTGGAAGACGCTTGTACAGAAAGCGCGATTCCTGCGGATCTAAAGCTGACGCTCAATGTTGCTTTGCAGACAGATGGCATCATGACTATCAATTATCCGGCTGGGCTTGTTCCTGGTTATGGATACTACAAAGGCATGGTCATTACCGACGGCTTTACCGAAGGAAAACTTCTTACGGAAGACGGCCAACCTGACCTTAGTGTTGTCGGTAGCCTAACCATGGAAGCGCTGGATCTCACCTTTGAAGGACAGCGTCTTGTTTTTCAAGACGATGGCACACAGGCGCTTTGTGGTGGAAACACCAAAGTACGCCTGACCGGCACAGCCCGACCCTTGTGGGACGTGGCCACGCTTGATGGCAAATACGAAGCAGGCTATGAATTCTATGGACTAACCTGTGTCCCTGGTGTGCCAGAAGAAAACGAGCCGCTCAAATGGGTCGTTCCATTGGACATCCGGGACCGGGACGGTTCTGCATTTTTATCTTTTGATTCTCACGACGAAGCGTTGCTATTCGAAATGCCAACTGCGACGCTCGCATCTGGGAATGTGAACTGGGAGGGATTAGTTTACATTCTTTCGAGAACACCATTTGGAGACCTTATCTCTGAATTTGAAGGAAGTGTTACTGGCAACTTTGCCGGTGAATCCTACTACCTACGGACCAAATTCTTTTACATTGGCGACCAAGGCGGATGTGACTATGTTCTTGATATTACCGGCGCCAAGCACCCGCCAGACACGGTAAATGTCAACAACATCTACCGTCTGGCATTCTTGAAATCCGACGAATGCGCTGCCGACGCAAACGGAAATCCGTCTGTCAGCAATTTCGTGCTTCAAGGTGACGTGGCTTTGCGCAAAGACGGCAGTTATCTGTCCGTGATGCATGGACATCAACGCTTTGATCTGGAACCAAAACCAGATGGCACTTATGGCGGCAGCTGGGGTAATAGCACGCAAACGCTGGACTATACCGCGTCTGTTAACCCGCCCAACGTGTCGCTGTCTTACACCTGGGGATTCCAAACCCAGACCGGCACCTGCAACGAGTCTTACACCGCTGTCGGCGTCCCGCGCTTTTTCCCAGAAATGGCGCTGGATACGCCGAAGCTCAAAGATGCGAAGCGGCTAGCAAAACAGTCGGAACACAGATCACTCGGACTATCTGCGGCAATCAAAAATAGCGGGCGCAAAATCTCGCTATCTGAAGCGCCGCAGTTTGTTCAGCAAGCGATTCTGAACCGCTAACTCAAATTTTCTTTGAACAAATAATTTATTCAACGGCTTTCTAACACAAAGCCGTTTTTTAATTTAAAAAATCCCGCAACGCATTCGCGAAACGGGATACCATTTTAAACCTGGTCTTTAGCTATCCAACGCTGTGACTATATCATCAAAAAGCTTTACTGCATCTTTGTACTTCTTGCCACTAGCAGGCTCTCTTGTTAACTTCAACCCAATAACCTGAAAATGTTTTTCTTCTGAATACCACCAGATCTCGATCTCACGCTCTTGAAATATCAAACTTATATAATAAGGGTCGTTACCATCTTCTAAATAAACTTTAACATTGGGAAGCCTAAACTGAATCTTTTCTTTTAATAGCTCGATTTCGTTAAGAACTGTTTGCTCTTCACTCTCCACGGATTGTACCTCCCTTGAAAGCAAGGCCGGTGCAAACATACACTTCCGCTCGTTTACCAGCGGGGTTGGTTACCTTGGCAGTGAACCGAGCAGCATCACCTTCGCCACATCCCCGGACCCCTACCAAGAACCATGCTTTATCTACGATCTCAATATCACTATATCCTTGGGAATGGAGTGTCTGAATTGCTTTATCCTCACTAGCAAAGATGCCCCTACATGCCCCGAAAAATAAAACGACTGGGAATAAAAACGCAACAATGAACCACATTAAATAATCTCTACCTTCTTGAACTTTTTGCCTTTTCATCTTTATCTCCTTTGAGCCAAAATATACCGTATTTACCTCCAAAAGTCAATATTAAACAAAACAAAAAATCAGCATCTCTGCTGTTTCTTGTCCTCCAAATGTGTCCTCGTTAGGAGTCGAACCTAAATTTCCGGCTTCGCAGGCCAGTGTCCTATCCATTGAACGACGAGGACTTGTCTTAGTGCAACTTAAACATTCTGCCTAAACGATCGCTCAATGGTTCTTCTTCTTGGTCTAAATCTTCTATTAAAAATTGATTTAGATATTCTCGAACTGGACGAGGATCTATATCCAAGAGCGGCACCTGCAAGCGATGTTTCAAAATGCTGTTTGTTGTGAAATATATATTTTTTACTTCGGGCGGGTTGTATATTATCCAGTAATTGGTAATCTCCTTAAATGGATAATAAGTGCTACCCACCACAATCCCGGTTTCGGTAACAGCAAATGAAACCTGCATTGGCTGCTGCATATCCTGCAAAAACAGGACTATGCCGAATAGTACCACTACCAGAGCAAATAGATAATTACCAGATATTACAGAATAAAGCAAGAGCGCTATGCCAACTATAGCGGTAATTACATACCAACGCTTATTTCGTTCATGCTTTTCGTATTCATTCACTTCCCAATCAAAAACAACTCCTCCGATATTTGCTTCCGCCTTGTTTAGGTTAATGGGCATATAAAATAGATTATTTGGTAGCCACTACTGGACTCGAACCAGTGACCTTTGCAATGTGAATGCAACGCTCTAACCAACTGAGCCAAGTGGCCGCGCAGCGCGACCGCTTCTTAAATAATAATAGCACAAAAAATTGATAAAATCAACGAGATTGCTTTTCGCTCAACTTTGTGATAAAATGAACTAATTATTCTGAATAATATGGATTTGGACGAACAGCCAATAAATTTACTTAAACCACAAAATTATCCTCTTTCCGATCCGCCAAAAACCAAGACCAGACGGGCGGTATTTTTGATTTTGGGTCTAGCTATTTTAGGACTTTTAATTTTTCGAAATTACACTATAGCCAAATGGCCCAGTAATGCCGCTGATTATGATCCGGTCACTCTCAAGCCAAAAAGGATAGGTTTTTTGCAGACTGTGAAAAACTTTATCTTTAGTTCAAATAATATCCTTGCCGGAGACCAAAATGGCCGCATAAATATCTTGCTGCTTGGCATTGGCGGATCCGGACACGACGGCCCTTACCTAAGTGATACTAATATTATCCTGAGCATCAAACCAAGTACCAATGAAGTGGCTATGATTTCTATTCCGCGTGATCTGGCGGTGAAAATAAATAACCATGGGGTAAGAAAAATAAACAACGCTGATGCTTTTGGCGAAGCCGAACAAGCCAATGGCGGCGGCGAATATGCCCGCAAAGTTTTTGAACAAACATTCGGCATCAGCATTCCATATTACGCGCGTGTAGATTTTACTGCTTTCAAAGAATTGGTAGATGCGGTGGGCGGTATAACTGTAAACGTGTCGCGCTCTTTTGTAGATACCACCTATCCAGGTCCAAATCATTCTTTCCAAACTATTTCCTTTGAGGCTGGTTTGCAAAAAATAAATGGGGAGCGCGCCTTGATGTTTGCCCGCTCTCGCCACGGATCAAATGGCGAAGGTTCTGATTTTGCTCGCGCCAAACGCCAACAATTAGTGCTGTCTGCGTTTAAAAAAGAGATACTTTCAGCGGACACTTATTTAAATCCAGTAACTCTACAAAAAATATTTACCTCCTTATCTCAACATATTATTACCAATCTAGATTTTGGCCAAACCATGTACTTGGTCGGTCTGGCTAAAGAATTAAATAGTGATGATATAAAAACACTGGTTCTAGACGACTCACCAAACGGATTTTTAAAACCAATTACGGGCGAAGATGGCGCGTATTTACTTATTCCAAAAAGCGGAAATTTTTCGGAAATAAATTTGGCTATAAACAATATTTTTGAAGTTTCCAGCACAACACCGGTTTATACATATAACGAAAGCAAGCCGGTTGCCACAGCCGTTGTTATTCCTTCCATAAAAATAGAGATTGAAAACGGCACATGGCAACCAGGTTTGGCCGCTTTTAAAAAACAAGAACTAGAAAAAGACGGATTATTTATCTCTTCTATTGGCAATAGCGCCAAAAGGCCAATTTCTACCACCACTATCTACTTAATCAACCCAAACGCCTCTAGCACCGTAGTAACTGCCCTGATGAACAAATTCCACGCTCCTACCTCCACAAACTTGCCAGAATGGCTACAAAGAGCGTATAATGCCTCGAGTTCTACCCGAGATATCATTGTTATCCTAGGCCAAGACGCGGTAGAACAATAAGAATTATATGGCTACACCTGCCAAAATTACCGATCAAAATCTGCCCACAATATCCTTAGTGGGTCGTGTTAATGTTGGCAAATCCACACTTTTTAACAAAATTCTGGAACAAAACAAAGCGATAGTTTCTACAATTGCCGGCACTACTCGCACTCGAAATATAGGTATTGCCAGCTGGCGAGGTAAAGAGTTTACTTTGGTAGACACTGGTGGTATCACTTTTTCAGAAGAAGTACTGCTTGAAAAAGAAATTGTAGAACAGACCGAATTAGCTATTAAAGAATCAGATTTGATAATTTTTGTGGTAGACGTGCAAGCCGGATTACTCCCCCAAGAACGTGAACTGGCTAAAAAATTAATTAGAGATAAAAGCAAAATTATATTTGTTGCCAACAAAGCCGACAATGAAAATCTGCGCTTAGACACTCACCAGAGCGAGTGGCGTAAACTAGGACTGGGAGTTCCATTTCCAGTATCTGCCGCTAATGGCTCCAATGTTGGTAACTTATTAGATGAAATTTTCAAAAGACTGGGTAAAACCGCCAAAAGACCAAAAACACCGAAAGAAAAAAAGGCTATAAAAATAGCATTGATTGGCAAACCAAATGTTGGCAAGTCTTCTTTGTTTAATACTTTAATTGGCAAAGAACAAGTGATAGTTAGCGACATGCCACACACTACTCGCGAACCACACGATACCTTAGTAGAGGTTGATGGAAAACCACTGATTTTTATAGACACAGCCGGTATCCGCAGAAAATCCAAGGTTTCCGGAGAACTGGAAAGAGCCGGCATTGGCAAAAGTATAGATACGATAAAAAAAGCTGATGTGGTACTGTTTGTTTTGGATGCTCATGAAACTATTACTACCCAAGACCAACAGTTAGCTGGATTTTTGCGAGAAAATACCAAAAGCACTATTTTTGTAATAAACAAATGGGATTTGGCTCAAGAGAATACTGAGGAATTTAAAAATGAAACCAAAGCAAAAATTTACGCTGACTTCCCTCACCTGGATTTTGCACCAGTTATTTTTGTCAGCGCTAAAACAGAATACAAAGTCCACCAAATTTTTCCGTTGATTTTCCGCGCTTGGGAAGAACGCCACACTATTGTGCCTGAAGATGAACTAAAAGATTTCTTCAAAAAAGTTACCAAAGATCATCGTCCTTCCCGCGGCAAAGGCACCAGACATCCCCAAGTTTTTTCTTTCCATCAAATTCACAACAATCCACCGATGTTTGAAATGATGATTAAATTCCAAACTTCTATCCATTTTTCCTACGTGCGCTACATAGAAAACAAACTACGAGAAAGATTTGGTTTCTTCGCTTCGCCGATTGTGATAAAATTAACTAAGCTGCGCCGCAAGATTAACCTCTAATAACAAGGCCATGTACCTTATAGTTGGTCTAGGCAACCCAGAACCAGAATACACTACCACCCGCCACAACACGGGATTTTTGGTTATAGACAAATTACTGACTGACTCTGACGCAAAAACAAAATTTGATAAAAAAGCTAACGCCGAAGTAGTTAAGACAACCTTAGATAAAAAAAGGGTTCTGTTGGCCAAACCACTCACCTATATGAATAACTCTGGCATGGCAGTACGCGCGCTCATGGATTTTTATAAACTAAAACCGGAAGATCTAATTGTCATCCATGATGATAAAGATATTCCGCTAGGCGAAACCCGCGTCCAGACTGATCGCGGCCCAGCCGGACACAATGGCGTAAAATCTATTATTGAACATTTGGGAACGCAAAACTTTTTACGTATTCGCGTTGGCGTGGCCCCTGATAGTCAGGATAAAATAAAAGACACAGCCAATTTTGTGTTGGGAAAATTTACTGCTGGAGAATTAAAAAAATTAAAAAAGGTTTTTGAAAATATTGCCAAGGAGCTTGAACAGATTATTTAGTTGTATGGACTATCACGCCGCGCTGGCGCACTTCCCCAAAATAACTTACAACCGCTACCAAAAACTAGCGGCTTATTTTTCTGATTTAAAAAATCTTTGGGAAGCAAAAATAAATGACTTGATTAACGCTGGACTGGAAGAAAAAGTTGCCAGCGAATTTCTGGCTTGGCGAGAAAAAAACCCGATAGAAAAAATAACGGAAAGGTTAAGCAAAGAAAATATCACTGTGGTTTCTATAAACAACCCTGCTTACCCAGCACTGCTAAAAGAAATTAATGATCCGCCTTTTGTTTTATTTACCCGCGGTAAATTGCCAAACCAAAATTTACCAACTCTGGGCGTGGTCGGATCAAGAAAATTTACTGATTATGGAAAATTTACCTGCCAAGAAATTGTTGCTCCGCTTGTTAATAACAGAATTGTTATTGTGAGTGGTTTGGCGCTGGGAATAGATGCTATTGCTCATCAGACAACTTTGGATAATAACGGAATCACTATAGCTGTGCTGGGAGGCGGTGTAGACAAAAAAACAATCGCCCCTGCATCTCACGCAAAGCTGGCAGAACAAATTATTGCCAGTGGTGGGGCCATAATTTCTGAATATCCACCTGAATTTACTCCAACTATATATTCATTTCCGGCACGAAACCGTATTATTGCCGGCCTTAGTTTGGGTACTTTGGTTATAGAGGCAGCAGACAAATCTGGCGCCCTAATTACTGCCAAATGCGCCTTGGATTACAACCGTGATGTTTTTGCTGTCCCGCACGCCATCAATTCACCTACTGGTATTGGACCAAATAACTTGATAAAAATGGGGGCTAAAGTGGTAACCAAAGCCGAAGATATTTTGGAAGCTTTCAGCCTGGCTGGAATGGGCGAGATGAATTATGTGGCTAAGTAGTTAAATTAAAAAAGACCGTTCTCGGTCAGCGAGCTCTATTGCGAGCAACTATTTACCATTCATCTTTTTGACCAATCCAATCTTTAAATTTTTCTTCTCCTCCCCTAATTTTCCAGTCAGAATCAATAGTAAGACGAGAACTGATGCCTCCGCGCGGGTTAAGAACTGAAACAATTCTCAAGCGTACTGGTTTATAAGCTAACATCAAATCATCGTAGATGACATTGATAAGCCGTTCATAAGAAATGATAACATTTCTGAACTGGTGGAAATAAAGTTTCAAAGACTTTAGTTCCACTACTTTGTCACTGGGATAAACAGTGAGATAAACTGTTGCGTAATCCGGCTGATCGCCTACTCCCAGAAATGTTACTTCTGGGTTTTTTATCTTTATTTCATATCCTTTATCCGAAGGATTCCGAATCGCACGCAATATAGACGAATCACTCCAAACTCTTTTCGGTTTCTCTTCCATTTTTCCCTCTGATTGAAGAGTAATTTATTGTAATTTTTAACACAAAAATACTAAAACGTCAACTATACTATTCCTTCCTAATACTTGCGACTATCCCTCTTAGATGCTCGCCAGCCATTAGGCCATTGGGCAGAACAACTTCCGAACGAGGTTCGGAGAAAAAAACAACCGATAGACGCTCTGTCTGACCGCCGACCACTTGATGACGAAAAGGGGTTATTTGCGGATCATACATCCGCAATGTTGTTCCCGCTCCAAGAATTATGCTGCCTGGCGGATTATCAATATCTACGAAATGACCATTGATTGCTCCTTGTAGTCCAGGAGCAGAACCACCGATATAAGCTGTCAACAAACCAAAATCCACATGGGCAGGAAAAATGACTTCGGTGGCGGTAGCGCTCGCTTGATAAAATGAAAAACGAAGCAGATGCCTACCGCCGCTAGCCAACGTGCCAATATGAGGGCATATTTTCACTAATACTCACATAACGAAAGCCTCTATAATACGGTAAAGCGCTTCAGCCAATTCTCCCAATAATATTTCCTGTTCAGGAAAAATATTTCTCTCCCGATCCGGTGACAAAACATCCTAAAAACAACGATTATAATCCCCGCCCTTGTTCTTGACTCCTTCAATACCAGGAGGCGTATAGCCAGATGACATTCCCAATCGACGACAAAGACTCCTTTCTTCTTCTGTAAGTTTAAACAGCCGCTGAGCTACAGCAAAAGCGTTCTTCGCTATGGCTGGGCTAATCGCATGCGGCACACGAATTGCCCCAGTAGTTCGCAGGGCTGATAAACAAATAGACGAATCATCCAAATTAATCCAATCCGCTAACTGGTCTTTACTTTTGCTCATGACGAACCTCCTGCTGATTTAGAGTGATGGAAATACCTACTGATTCACAGCCAACTAATTTGTACGGTTTGCGAATTTTAACCGTAACTGATTGAACATGGCGTAGCTGCAAAGTATCCAAGCAGATCTGATAGGCTAACTTTTCTAGCAATTTATAAACTGTGGTATTAGCGCGTTTGAGAACAATTTCATGCAGAGTGCGATAATCAACACAATCATGGAGGTCATCAGACTTAACCGCCGCAGTTAAATCAACATCGCAGGATATATCAACCAAAATAGGCTGAACAGTTTTTCGTTCGTCAACATTGCAGCCAATGCGACATTGGGTTGCCAGCGCGGTAACAAAAGTTGTTCCTATCATTATTTGATCCTTTCTGTTTGGTGTTTGTTTCATAGACTGATTTATTAGATAAACAAAAAATGCCCCGAAAGGCAGATTTGAACAAAATTACCAATTCAAAACTGACTTTCCACAATTTAGGATAGTGGAAGTCTATGCGCAAAGCTGGACCAAGTTTTGATGAAACTATTTATAAGCATAATGTTATTTCTTAACACCCTTATTGTATTTGATGCCAGAAACAAAGGGGTGGTGGCCGTAAGTTCTATACTTATAATAGTGCATGTTTTTCAAACAAACGTCAAGCCAAGATGTACAATCACCCTTAAAGGGTAACACTCTGCTAAACTAAGGGTAACACTTTTAACCCTTAAAATATATGGCAGGAAAACCTTTAAGCGCACCATCAGAAATGAGAGCACGTTGGTATCTACAAGT